>Ga0214925_100008_pt1 | contig 289556 bp, 275 predicted proteins | sample Stichaenrichment_FD_168299 | JGI IMG/M metagenome (GOLD analysis project Ga0214925, IMG submission 168299) | Xylose enriched microbial communities from anaerobic bioreactor in Madison, Wisconsin, United States - 63SRT | ecosystem: Engineered > Bioreactor > Anaerobic > Unclassified | place: USA... | reverse complement strand
TTCTTGATCATTTTGATCACGGTGTTGTTAACGTCGGTGACAACGATTAATTACTATACACGGCTTTTCGTATCTCGTCAACACTATTTTTAAACTATTTTGTAAATTCCATTAAAAAAGCATCCCCCTTTAATAACGGGAATGCCTTAATCGAATAATATCTATTAAGAGTTATATACTTTACGTGAAAACAAACGCATCATTTTCACTAAAAAAGATGACTCTAACAAGTCATCTTAATAAAAGCCTATTCTTCTGGTAGTTCTCCAGCATCATATACATCAGCAACATCATCGTTTGACTCAAGTTCATCAATCAGATGTTGATATTGAGATGCTTTGTCAGCAGGAACTGCAGTCGTATTTTGAGGAATCATTGTCACTTCAGCAGTATCCAAATCGTATCCCTTTTCTTGTAAGGCATCACGAACACTAGCTAAGTCACTTGGAACAGTGTAAATTTCAAATGCTGCCTCTTCAGTGTTCATATCTTCCGCACCAGCATCCAAGGCATCCATCAACATTGTATCTTCATCAGTGTCCAAATCTTCGCGAAGAATAACAATGTATCCACGGCGATCAAACATGTACGAAACTGATCCCGTAGCACCAAGAGAGCCACCTGAATGAGTAAATGCTGAACGAACAGCAGCTGCGGTCCGGTTCTTGTTATCAGTCAATGCTGACACCATAATTGCAATACCACCAGGACCGTAGCCTTCATAGGTAATTTCGTCGAACTTAGCGCCACCGGCACCAGTTGCTTTATCAATCGCACGTTGAACATTGTCTTTCGGCATGTTGGCAGCACGAGCCTTATCCATTACCAAACGAAGTTGAGGGTTGTTTGCTGGATCAGGATCACCTGCTTTTGCGGCTTGATACAAGTCACGTGAAATTTTTTGGAAAATTTTGCCACGTTTGGCATCTTGGGCGTTTTTACGTCCTTGAATATTATGCCATTTTGAATGTCCTGACATAGTAACTCCTCTTTTCTATTTATTTTCAAATAACACACACGAAAAGTCTATCAAAATCAGCAAGTGATTTCAAGATTTAAAACCGTTTATCTATGATCGGTGGATAACTTTATTAATTCCCAATAGTAAAATCCCGATAATAATTGCCCCGATTAGGTAAATTAAGCTACTGCTAAAAATAGCATTCGGTAATTGCGGACTGAATGATGCTAAAACTTCCTGAGACGTTAAAACACTCGTCAGGACCATATTGGCACCCTTGATGATAATTAGGGTGATAATCCCGCCAAATAATGCGACGATTCCCAACCAACTAAGCACATAACGTTTGAACAACGCAACAACCAATAACAAGACTAAAACGCCTCCACTGACAATTTGCATCACATTCACTGCTTGTTTAACCGTTGCCAGTTCATTACTAACGGTCGTCAGTTCGGTTGTATCTAACTGGTCATTAATCACCGATGTCATTTTTGCTCTTAGTTCACTCTTAACCGTACTAGATAAGCTAACTGAGCCATAGCCCAAACTAGAAACTTTTTGATTAATTAATCGATCAACTCGATTATAGACTGGTGTGTAGTCAATACTAACTGTTTGATCATTGAACACATCACTAATTGCATCTTTTATCAATTCGTTAGCAATCTTTTTTGTCATGATTTTCTCAGACAATCCATACTGCGAAGCGCTCTGATTAACATCCGAAACGATCTCATCCCCAATTTGAGATTCGGTTATCTGATTGGCAACAAACTTTTCATTAAGTAAGGTTTGATTGGCAATCATCGTTATCATAAAAATAACGATAAATACTATCCCCAAAAATTTAGAACCAACATGGCGTTTTTGCTGCACGGGTTGTTGGCCCATTGAATGACGTTCCTGTCTTGATTGCAACTAATGATAGCCACCTTTCTATTTTGCTGAATCGCGTTCAACAAATCCATGAGGTAGGATAATATTGCGTTCGTCAACTTCTTCACTATTCATCAGCTTAGTCAACAATCGCATTGAAACGGCACCAATATCATAGAGTGGTTGTGTCACTGAAGACATTTTGGGACGCGTGACTTCAGCATACTTGGTGTCATTTGACGTAATAATTTCGAACGCTTCTGGTACTTTCACGCCACGATCAGTCAAGCCATTTAGTAACCCGGCTGCAAGCTCATCATCACCAACAAACGCCGCTGAAATATCTGAATTTTGTAGCTGTTCAGCCAGCTTATAACCCGCATCATAAGATTCATTGGTTCCAAACACAGATGCGTCATCGAATTCAATTCCCGCTGCTTCGAGTGCCTGCTTATATCCGCTCAAACGATACTTCCCGTTGATTGCTTGATCAATGGGACCAGTAACTAAAGCAACATGTTGGTTGCCGTGGTTCAACAAGTTAGTTACCGCTTCTTTAGTTGCGGCAACATAGTCAATGCTGACGCTAGGAAGATTATCCTCTTCTCCCATAAAACCAGAAACAACAACTGGGATCTGAGCGCGTTTAAATTCCTGCTTGATATCATCGCCGATCTTGTTACCCATAAATACAATTCCATCAACCTGCTTCGCTAGAAGTGTATTCACCACCTGTAACTCTTTACTACCATTTTCATCAGAGTTTGCCAGGATGATATTGTATTTGTACATCGATGCGATGTCATCAATTCCGAGCGCTAATTGCGCAAAAAAGGCATTCGTAACATCGGGAATGATAACCCCCACGGTTGTCGTTTTCTTACTTGCAAGACCACGTGCCACCGCATTTGGGCGATAATCCAATCGTTCAATAACGTCCAGCACCTTTTTGCGCGTTGCTGGTTTAACATTGGGATTCCCATTTACAACCCGAGAGACAGTGGCCATCGAAACTGCTGCTTCTCTTGCGACATCGTAAATTGTGACTGTTTGTTTTTCCATTTACATTAAGCCCTTTCATTGTTGATTTAACTAGCTTTCATTTTCTTTCATAACTTAGCTAATATAGCAGATAATTACCAAAAGTGCAATCTGAAAACCCTATTTTTCGTAAAAATGACATATTTAGATATGGTATAATCGTATCTGATAAATAAAAAAGGAGCGAGTTTAATGACACAATTAGAAAAAGTACAGCAACAAGTCGCTGATCTTCACTTAGACGTTGCGTATCTGAGCGATCCAATGACAATCAATTATTTAACCGGGTTCGGTAGTGACCCCATCGAAAGAATCCTGGCATTACTCGTCTTTCCTGATCACGATCCCTTCATCTTTGCCCCCGCATTGGAAGTGGAAGCAATTAAGGATACCGGCTGGAAGTTTCCGGTATATGGCTACCTTGACCACGAACAGCCCTTCCAAATGATTGCTAACCAAATCAAAAAAAGAAATCCCAATCCCAAAGTATGGGGAATTGAACAATCACAATTGACCGTTAGTCGCTTAAAATCATTGACCACTGAATTTCCCAATGCCACCTTTAATACCGACTTAACACCAAACATCGAAAAACTTCGGCTCATTAAAACCGAAGGCGAAATTAAAAAGCTTGATGAAGCTGGTAAATGGGCCGATTTTGCCTTCAAAGTGGGATTTGAAGCTGTTAAGGTTGGACAATCCGAGCAACAAATTGCAGCAACCTTAGAATATGCACTCAAACAACACGGTATCATGCAAATGAGTTTCGATACGCTTGTTCAAGCTGGTGCACACGCTGCTGAACCACATGGTGCCACTTCAATCAATAAGGTGCAAAATAATGAATTAGTTTTGTTCGACCTAGGTACCATCTACGAAGGCTATATCAGTGATGCTTCTAGAACCGTGGGTGTTGGCACGTTGACAGACAAACAAAAAGATATTTATCAAGTTTGCTTGGAAGCTCAGCTAACAGCCCAAGCAGCTGCCAAACCAGGTATGACTGCCGCGCAATTAGATAAAGTAGCCCGTGATATTATTGACCGTGCCGGCTACGGCGAATACTTTATTCACCGTCTCGGTCACGGTATGGGAATGAGCGAACATGAATTTCCATCAATCATGGCGGGAAATGACATGGAACTAGAACCTGGAATGTGCTTCTCAATTGAACCAGGAATTTATATTCCCGGCGTTGCAGGTGTCCGTATTGAGGATTGCGTTCATATTACCAAGGATGGCTGTTTACCATTTACTCATACTTCCAAGGACTTAACATTTGTTGACTAGTGATAAAAAAGCATGCGACGATTGAACACTATCAATCGTCGCATGCTTTTTGTCTACCGAATATGAATTGATTAGTCTTGATCAGATTCCGTATCCGTTTTGTCAATTACAATATCTTCTTCTGGTTGTTCGCGTGTCACTGACGATAACTGTTCCCGAATTGAAGCAGTTTGTTCGTCAAAATTGTCATTACTGAAGTGTGACAAGGCTTCGTCCTTCTTTGTACTCAATTTATCACTTGTGTTTTGCACTTTTTCCTGAAAACTTTCCCTATAATCATCAGCATTATCAAGAAATTCTTCTGCTGTGTCCTCTGCTAATAATGCATAATCAATTGCATTTTCCTTTAAGTCAGTCCACGTCTGACGAGCAGTTTGTCGCAATTGTTCTTTTCGACTTTCAGATAATGACCGATATGCAACAAAGGCTACCGCACCACCGACCACTAAACCAGCTAATCCTTTTTTCATGAGTTTTCCTCCCATTTAATCTTGGCTATTTTTCTTGTTTCGATGTCGTTTCCAAATACTTGTAACCGCCGTCTTACCAAGCGTTGCAGCTAAACCTGTTCCTGCTGTTTTTTTAGCGCTGCCCTTGAATCGATCCGTCACCTTATGCGTTGCATCGTTCAACTCAGAAACACTTGTTCCCAAATCGGCAACTGCTTGAAATGCCGGATCAATCGTCGATACCTTTTGATTAACATCTTCTAGCAATTCATTGGCATTGCCTAAAATAACCTCAACTTCTTTACTAAGTGCATCGGCATCATTCGTTAATACCGCAACACTATTTTTAGTTTCTTTTAACGTTGCACTTAAGCGAACTAAAAATAGGCCGATAAATAAGACTAGAATTAAAAATGCGATTGCTGCAATTAACCCTGCGATTTGTCCCACCGTCATCCATGTTCCCTCCTTACAGAATAGACCACATTATATGTTCAAGCATATCACGTTACAAATTTCACCGCAACGAAATCTACATGAACGGTTCAAACAACGCTAGCAGTTCACTAATTTTTTTGCTACTATATCAATAGTCTGTCAAATTGGAGGAGTTTTTGGTGAATCTGACTATACTCGCGTCTATCAACGCCAACATTTCAAAACAAACAACAAGTTTTACGAATTCATTAACCAAAATTAGCTGGCAATCAATTGCTGAACATGCGTTTAGCCGGCTCTTAATGATTATTACCATTACTGTCGCGTTTGCCCTTATTCTGTGGATCGGCCGCTGGCTAATCAATCGAACGTTTAAACGCTACCTCGCTAAAACGCCACTGGCACCGAACCGAACCAATACGATTCGCACCTTAACACTCAACATTTTCCGATATACATGTTTCTTTTTCTACCTTTACGCCATTCTTTCGCTCATCGGTGTACCTGTGGGGACGTTAATCGCCGGTGCCGGAATTTTCAGTATCGCTCTTGGACTTGGTGCCCAAGGCTTTGTTAGCGATGTTGTGACTGGTTTCTTTATTTTAATCGAGCAACAAATTGATGTTGGTGATGTTATTCAAATCGGTACCATTAAAGGTACAGTCACCTCGCTTGGAATACGAACAACCCAAGTGACCAGTGCTGACGGCACCCTCAATTTTATCCCTAATCGTAATATTACCATCGTTAGTAACTTCTCCCGTAATAATATGCACGTCCAAATTGACATTCGCATTGACTCTAACGCACCACTTAATCAAATTAAGATGATTGTAACGAGTGTCAATGAAAAGCTGAACGCTCAATTTGCAGAGGTGACCTCCGGACCAGACATCGTGGGACCTACTTTGAACAGTAATAATTTACTTGTTTTTCGAATTACCGTTACAACCGAAAATGGTGCCCAAGAAAAAATTCGTAGTGCTTACCTTTCCGAGTATCTTAGCGCATTACAAGAGCAACACATTACACTCATCAAGTATACAGATAAAAAGGACCTATCTTAATCACCGCTATAATAAAAACCTTCGAAAAAATTTTTTCGAAGGTTTTTTATTATGCTTTAATTGTATTAAATCGATGTTCAAAATACCCCGTAATCGCATGAATTCCTGATCCGATAGCCGCCGTATTAGGTGCCATTTTCTCACTGTGTAGTGAATAAGGACTGTCAACGCCCAACCAAAACATGGTTCCCGGAATCTTTGAAATCAAATAACCGAAGTCCTCTCCAGTCATCGCAGGTTTTGTCTCAATGAAGTTAACATCTGTTTGATGGCTCATATAATCAATAAAATCTGCGGTAATGGCAGGATTATTTTCAACGGGTAGATAACCACCCTGATGAAGCGTTAAATCAACCTGACAACCGTACGTTAATGCAACTCCTTCAGCAATACTACGGACTCGTTGCTGCATTAATCGATTATTATCCTGTGTTAATGCCCGAATTGTGCCATCAATATGTGCATGGCCGGCAATCACATTTCCTGTATCACCCGCAGTTAGGTGACCTAAAGTTACCACTCCACCCTGAATTGGATCAACACTCCGGCTAACAACCGATTGAATTTGCATGACAAACGCACTAGCCGCTACTACCATATCATTGGCATTATGTGGGTAGGCCGCATGCCCACTTTTACCATAAAAATCAGCATGAATTTCACATGTCCCAGCAAAGAGAGTTCCATTCAAACAGCCAATAGCACCAGCAGGTAGTTGCGGATTATCATGCAACGCATAAATTTCATCGGGCATCCATTCATCGAGAGCGCCACTTTGATAAAGCTGCATCCCCCCGCTATGATTTTCTTCAGATGGTTGAAAAATAAAAATCAAATCATACTGTGGTTGGTGATCGGCAAAATAACTCAAAACACCTAACGCCACCGTCATGTGAATATCGTGCCCACATGCATGACTAATCCCTTCGTGCTTCGATTTAAACGATAGACCAGTTTCCTCAGTAACGGGTAAAGCATCTATGTCCGTCCGATAGCCAATCCGTTTACTATGGTCTCGTCCAGCCACCTTCACAAGTATTGCAGTTGGCAATTGGGTCACCGTTTTAATCGTTAAGAAATCCTGTGGCATCTGCCCAATAACGGTGTTCAGAAAGTCATGTGTCTTAAATTCTTCCAGTCCAAGCTCAGGATACTGATGGAGATGACGGTAAATTTCTAACAATTGATTGTTTGATAACGTCATATTAATTTCAGCCTACAGCTTTCTCAATTCGTCCATTAATTCAGTCTTGCTCTTAGTTTTATCATCAATATCTTTAATCTTACGAGCAGGAACACCAGCAACCACCGTATTTGGTTCAACGTCCTTTGTGACGACCGCGCCAGCACCAACGACTGAGCCTGCCCCAACATGTACGCCTTCCAAAACAACACAGTTTGCACCGATCAGCACATCGTCATCCACAATGACAGGCGTCGCCGAAGGTGGCTCTACCACGCCAGCTAACACAGTTCCAGCACCAATGTGGCAATTTTTTCCTACGATCGCACGCCCCCCGAGCACGGCGCCCATGTCAATCATGGTCCCTTCACCGATTTCAGCACCAATATTGATTTGTGCCCCCATCATCACAACGGCATTATCGCCAATGAGCACTTTTTCACGGATAACGGCACCGGGTTCGATCCGTGCATTAATTTCTTTCATATCAAGTAAGGGTACCCCTGAATTACGACGATCATTTTCAATCTCATAATCCGCGATTGCACCTTCATTAGCAGCTAAGAATGGCTTAACATCCTTCCAGTCACCAAAAATAACCCCGCTTTGGTCATTTACAAATGGTCTGATCCCGTCTGGAAAGGTAACCTGTGCGAGATCACCTCGTAAATATACTTTAACCGGTGTCTTCTTTTCAGAATTACCAATGTAATTAATAATTGATTGTGCATCTAGCTTTGCCATGTGAAACTCCCCTTCTCTAACTACATTTGATCTTTAGTTATAATATCATACTCTTCATCAATATCATGAACAAGATGGTTAATTGCTTTAAAAAGTTCACGACGCGTTACAATCCCCGTAAAATCACCATTATCCGCCACAACTGGTAAAAATGGTTGATCCGTTAATAAGTGCAAATCTTGTTCAACATCATACGGATCGCTAATTGTTGGGGCATCTGTTTGCATGACATCCGCAACTTTGATTGTTTTTAGTTTTTCAACATTAATCGTTTCGGTTTCAAACATTTGTTCTGTAATCATGGCCAAGGATAATAATCCTTTATACCGACCATCATTATCAAGCACCACAATTTTAGCGTATTTGATTCGGGTTAAAACCAAAAATGCGTGGTATAAATTATTATTTTCTAACACGTTGGCGACAATGTTGGCGGGAATCAAAAATTTTTCTTTGTTTTCCGTTAACATATGCTCAACTGCTGAGTTAATCATCGAAAGCTCTCCCTTCATTAGCTCCATTGTAGCTAACTCGGTTTCAATTAGATACATAAAAAACAGATGATAATAAAGTTTTACACTTTACACACGGTTACTTCTTTTCGCGCTCAAACTCGAGACGAAGTTCCGGTATTGCGTTCATCGAACGATTGTAGTACTGGACCGTAAATCGAGTTGACTGCACATCTACAATGGCAAAAGTACCGCCCAAACGCGCATACCGACCGCGTGGCAAGCTAATGCTGCCTGGATTCACATACAAGGTTCCCTGACTATATATCGCACTTAGTTGATGAGTATGCCCATAAGCAACGATATCAGCATGTTGCTCCTGCGCCAAAAACGCCAAGTTGTTCATGGTAAAGTTAACATTTTGCAAATGCCCATGAGTCACCAACAATCGCTGGGTGCCGACTTCTAACAGTTGCTGTTTGGCGAACGGCTGACCGAAATCATTGTTTCCCAACACACTGGGCATGCTTTCAAATAGTGGGTCATTAACCGCCATTTCTGAATCACCACAGTGAACCATAATGTCCACCGAAGTTTTAAACGTGGCCGCAATGGTTGTCAATATTTCACGATCTCCGTGATTATCACTGACAATTAAAATTTTCATTCTTCCGTCCACCAACTTTCAAACTGCGTCATCATCTGGCGCATTGCTCGTCCTCGATGGCTGACACTATTTTTCTGTTCGTCAGTTAATTCCGCCATGGCACTATTCAATTTCGGCAAGAAAAATAACGGATCATAACCGAAGCCGTTTTCACCTCGCCGTTGAGTTAAAATTAGCCCATTCACATCGCCATTGGCTACAAGCTTTTGTCCGTTGGGTTTCAGCGCCACCAACGTCGTATGAAAGTGCGCCGTTCGTTGATCCATCGAAACGCCCACCAAGTTCGCTAACAATTTATCATTATTGGCATCATCATCATGATCCCCCGCATATCGTGCAGAATGAATTCCAGGTGCCCCGTCCAACGCATCGACTACAAGACCAGAATCATCAGCGACTACTGGTAGTTGAGTCGCAGTTACGACAGCCTGAGCCTTAATTAAAGCATTTTCTTCAAAAGTTGTCCCATTTTCTTCTATTTCAATCGGTCGGTCAAAGTCCGCCAACGTCTTCACTTCAATTTGCCATGGCGCAAATAACTCACGGTATTCACGCGCCTTATTGGGATTTTTAGTTGCTACAACAATTTGCTTCATACTAATCTCCTAGCTTAATGTTTGAAACATCAATCATCTTATTTTCTAACCATTGCCCAGCGACATTCCGAAATTCAATTGGATCGCCGGTTGTAAAATACCAAGTTCGAGCTTTGGGAGCATCCGATAACCCGTCAAAGGCTATCAATTGGTCTTTGACAAACTGGGCAGTGGCCGCCCCCGCATCAACCAATGGAATTGGCGTCCTCAGCGCCTGCTGAATTTCAGCTTGTAACAACGGAAAATGGGTGCAGCCGTAAATAATTGCATCCACTGGATGCTCATTGAAGAACTGCATTTTTTCAGCAACTACTTGCCGGGCATGATCAGTTTTCATCATATTCTTTTCAACAAGTGTCACGAATTCCTGGCAAGCCAATCCAATGACCTGGCTATTGGGATCAAGCGTTTGAATCTGTTTGGAGTATGCTTGACTTTCAATCGTCTTTTCCGTGGCAATAACACCAATTCGTTGGTGATTCGGTAATGCAAGTGCCGCATGACTACCAGGACTGATAACCCCAACCACCGGAATCGGTAACTGTGCTTTCAGATATTCCAAGGCCGCAGCTGTCGCCGTGTTACAGGCAATAATCATCAATTTAATATCATATTCAAGTAAAAAGCGAGCAATTTGAAGGCAAAATTGTTGGATCTCTTCAACCGGCCGGATACCATATGGTAACCGTGCTTGATCACCAACAAATACAATTGATTCATGTGGTAGTTCCCGTTGCAATACCTTGGCAACTGTTAGGCCACCGATGCCAGAATCCATGATCCCGATTGGGCGTTTGTCCATTATTCTCGTCTCCTCTCACCAATCTCTGATTCTTAATTATTACGTTGTCTTTAGATTTTTTCAAGGAAAATAACCTAATTAATCCTTTAACCGACTTAATTAACCTGTATAATAGTGATTGATTAAATAAAGGAGTGCACTTATGTCTCAACGATTATACGAACAACTATTACATGATTCGGCTGGCCTACCTCAATCCGTACTACGCGATGTCCTCATCCCCGCCGTTTTAGATAAAGAAACCGATGGTATTTTATACTGGGCCGGTAAGGATTTGGCTCGGCAATTTCCGGTTGAAAGTACCTCATCCATTGTCGCACTATTTGATCAACTCGGTTTTGGCCATCTGAAATTAAAAAAGCAAACTAGCAAACAACAAATCTGGCTATTAGACGGTCAATTAGTCACCGATCGTCTTACACTACCACGGCCTAACTTTACATTGGAAGCCGGTTTTCTGGCACAGCAAATTGAACTGCAAACCAATGCAACAACCGAAGCCCAGGTCACCGAACAAAAGAAAAATATGGTCGAAATCTTAGTTCAACATAATATTAAGGATTCAGCTAGTGATATTGAACCAGTTGAGTTTCTTCAATTGGAAACACCACAGACTGATGACGCCGAATAAAAAACGCTTGCCAACAAGGCAAGCGTTTTTTCTGTGATCATTGATTAAAGATATTGGTTCAAAAGTTGACTTAACTGTTCTTTTGAGTGATAGCCAACAATCGTATCTACTACTTGACCATCTTTTTTGACAACCAAGGTTGGAATACTCATGATGCCAAATTCTTGTGGTGTATTCGGGTTTTGGTCAACATCCATCTTGTTAAATGTGACATTCGTCATCTCTTCGGATAACTGTTCAACAACGGGTGACTGCATCCGACAAGGGCCACACCAAGTTGCCCAAAAATCTGTTAATGTCACACCAGTTGCGGTGTCTTTTTTAAATGTTTGATCTGTTGTTTCTGCGACTGCCATTTCAAATTCCCCCTTAATTTATGATTATCCATAGTGTACCAAAAGTTTTTTAAAATACAAATTTATTTGCTTACTTTTAATCAGTTTAAAATTGCTTACAAAAAGACGATCGTGGCACCATCGCCACCCGCATTAGGAGCTGCGTATTCGAACGACTTCACTCGCGGATTACTTTGCAGATACTGGTGGGTTCCTTTCCGTAATGCGCCGGTGCCCTTACCGTGAATAATGGTTACTGACGGTAAATTGTTTAAGATAGCATGGTCAATAAACCGTTCCACTTCTTGCATTGCTTCTTCATAGCGGTGCCCCCGCAAATCAAGTCTTGCGGACGTCTGCCGTGTCTGTTGTGTGTGGACCATTGCCCGTCTTGGCTTCTTTTCTGTTTCTTGAATATTCGTCCTATCCGTCTTTTCCAAGTCGCTTTCGGCAACCTTCATCTTAAGAATTCCTAATTGAACTTCCCAATCTTGTTTGCCCATCTTGCGTGTCAGCTCGCCATACTGACCATATGACTTCACCAATACCGCATCACCCACCTTCAGGTTATGCTTGCGTTTTTCACGTTGCAGGACCTTATTTTGCTTTAAACGCGGATCATCGACATGTAAGGCATTCAGGGCGCCCTTTGCATCAATCAGCTGGTTTTCCTTAACGTTTGTCCCTTGCTGACGTTCCATCTCACGCAGATGACTAATAATTTTATCAGCTTGTTTCCGTGCATCGGCAACCAAGTGATTTGCTTCAGCCCGTGCCTTTTGATTCATTTGTTCCTTATTGTTCTCAAACTGACTCAGTTTTTGCTTCAGCTCTTTTTGTAGTGCTTCAGCATCGTGTAACTGGCCCTCTAAGGCTGTCGCATGATCATGTGCTTGTTTTCGTTGCGCCACCAAGTCACCAATCATATCATTAAGGTCCTGGCTGTCATCGTCGGTTAACGACCGTGCTTCTGTGATAATTTGAGGATCAATTCCCAATCGAGTGGCAATCTCAAACGCATTAGAACGACCTGGTATTCCCAATAACAGCCGATAAGTTGGTTGAAGCGTTTCCTGATCAAATTCCATGCTGGCATTCATCGTTTCAGGACGATCATACCCGTAGACTTTGAGTTCTGGATAGTGGGTCGTGACCATCACATAGCTCCCCTTAGTTCCAATTGCATCCAGAATCGCCATCGCGAGTGCCGCCCCCTCCTTAGGATCCGTTCCGGCTCCTAATTCGTCTAGCAAAACTAGGCTGCGATCATCCAACTGATCTAAAATTCGTTTGACGTTTTCGATATGGCCTGAAAAAGTACTGAGATTTTGTTCCAGTGACTGTTCATCGCCAATATCAGCAAAAATATTACTGAAAACGCCGACCGTACTCTCTTCATCAGCCGTAATGTATAATCCTGACTGCGCCATCAACTGAAGAAGTCCCATTGTTTTTAGCGTAATGGTCTTCCCACCCGTATTAGGTCCCGAAATAATAATCGCCTTATACGACTCACCAATAATAATATCGTTAGCCACCATCTTTTGAGGATCGATCAATGGATGGCGTGCCTTTCGTAACGCCACATGGTTGTCTGCACTCACAATTGGCAATGTCGCCTTCGTCGCATGCGCTAGCAATGCCTTGGCATTTACAAAATCCAAATGACCAAGAATCCCTTCATTGTGCTTAATTTCAAATCGATAAGGAACTAATAACGCTGATAATTCAGCCAAAATTCGTTGTTCTTCATGACGCTCCTCGATTTGAGCCTCACGCAACTTATTATTTAACTCCATAACTGCCTGTGGTTCAATAAATAGCGTTTGACCTGTTTGACTTTGGTCATGCACCACGCCACCAAAGTGACTCCGGTAGTTTGCCTGGACGGGCAAGACATACCGCTCATTACGCATAGTCACAATCGCATCACTTAAATACTTCGCGTCTTTACCACGCGTATAGTCTTCCATCTTTTGACGAATCAGTGTTTCGTTTCGTGTGATCTTTTCACGCAGGCCGTGTAATTTAGGCGATGCTTCATCCGTTAACCGACCATCGTCTTCTAGTGCGTCAACCAATTGCTTTGTAATCGTTGGAATCGTCACTAACTCGTCAACGTAGTGTTCAATCGCCCGCACATCAATTTCTTGTTGCCGTAATTTTTCAAAGAACGTTTTGACCGTGGCACTTGCCCGCAATACACGACTCACCTGAGCAAGTTCAGTCCCATTGAGGGTCGCCTTAATCTTGAGTCGCTTAAGTTGTGTTGAGATATCACTCAACGTTGGAATTGGGATTCCCCCTGCCAGCCGAAGAATATCAGCTCCGGCGGTGGTTTCCGCCAACAACTGAGTCACAATTGTCATGTCAGCCTCGGGTTGAAGCTGTTCCAACTCTTTTTTGCCGGCCGCAGAAACTAAGTACGGCGACAGCTGTCCCTTAATTTTATCAAACGCCATTGTTTCTAATATTTTTGTGTTCATTTATCTATTCCTTTAATTTAACGATTTGACAGCCAGGTGATAAACTGTTGTGATATCACTGGCGTGTTATGAATCATCCATTGTGCAACCACGGAAGAACTGAGTTGGTTTTGCCACCCATCATTAGGGAAAACTTGAAACACTACCAGAATTGCAAATACCGTCACATACACCAAACCTAAACTAATAATCCCGCCGGCAACCGCATTGGCTTGGTGAATAACCGGTAATTTAGTCAACAAGTTCAAGCGTCGGCTCACCCAGTGACAGAGCCCAATCACAATCCCAAAAATAATCATGAAGGCAATTCCGTTATAGAAAAACGCATTGCCGTTACTCAGTTGACTGCTATTCGCCGTTTGTGAAGTTAAAATTGGGAAAAAGCCAGCAAGCCAATTGCCAATCGCGGTTGCCCCGGCCTTAGCAACCACGATTGCGACCACGTAACTAACAATATTCAGTAGCATTCGTAACAGGCCCTGACGTTTTCCGTGAAAGAATCCCCAAACTAGTAAGCATAAAATTATAATTGTCAGTATCATCGAGATGCTTCCTTACTGGTCTTGCTCGTGAAGTCGTTCAACTTCCTTTTGTTTTTCAATTTGATCAGCAACCGCATTGAAAGCAACTAAATTAGCCCGCTGCAGAGCCGACAATTTAGGATTAACTTCCTTCAAGTATTCAATCTGCTCGTTTACCAATTGTTCAGCAACCTTCACATGCTCCGCCGATCCTGGTCCGGCAATGGTGTAGGTTTCACCATCAATTTCAATTTTATATCTTTTCTTTACATTTTCACTCATTATGGGCCTCCTAAAAAGACTATCTGTAATATTCTATCATTATCAATTTTTAATTACTATTGGAAAGATTATGCTACACTAAATTCATCAAGTTTAAAGGATGTCAGTCATGCAAGAAGTTCATCAAGTTTCATCGGCCGAGATTACTCGGTTAAAACAATATTATACATCGTCGCTTACTTCAACCCCACCCGGTGCAGTATTTCGTGCTAAGAAAAATGGAACGGTTGTCACAGCTTACCGGTCAGGTAAAGTAATGTTTCAAGGCCCCCATATTCAATCTGAGCTCGCTCGGTGGCATTTTACCCCACAAGCTGCGGCAACCACATCCCATACCAGCACACATCGTCACGCTACGTCCCAACCATTGCCCACTGGTTTTGCAACGTGGTCGGTGCTTGGCTCTGACGAAGTCGGAACTGGCAGCTTCTTTGGACCACTCACTGTAGCCGCAGTATTCGTCGATCGCGATCACTTGGATACCGTGAAGGCCCTTGGTATTCAAGATTCAAAGAAGCTCACCGATCCCGAGATCATTAAAATGGCTAAGCAGCTAATTACCTTTCTACCGTACCATGTTGTTAATTTAATGCCCGATAAGTATAACCAATTAATGGCACGCTATCATAATCAAGGCCAGCTCAAAGCACTCTGTCACAACCTAGCCCTCCAAAAGGTCTTGCAAAAAATTCAGCCAACGACTCCTGATGCAATCTTAATTGATCAGTTTGTCGCCCCCGCTACCTACTATCGCTACTTGAAGGGGCAACCAGTCATTCTCAAGGACCACGTCTACTTTCAAATCAAGGGTGAACAGGCTCATCTTGCTGTTGCAGCCGCCTCGGTACTCGCGCGCTATGTGTCACTACAAGTGATGGATCAGCTTACGGAACAGGCTGGCATTACCCTACCAATTGGTGCCGGCAATGCTGTCGATCAAATTGCAGCCAAGCTGCTGCACCGCGGTCTTTCACTTGATCAGTTTGCCAAGGTCCATTTCGCTAACACACAAAAAGCCCAAGCAATTGCCGCACACTTAAAGTAAAAAGCCTCGTGAGATTTTTCTCACAAGGCTTTTTTGATTGATCTCATATCTGACTAGGCGTTAAAATTTCCATCATCATCTAAGAATGTATTTAATACTTCCTCGACCATGTCCCATTCGGCGTCATCTTCAATTGGTTCTAATTCGCCTTCACTACCGTCGTCTTGGTTTTGGTAAGCATAAGCTTGAATATCAACCTGTTCGTCGTTTTCAGCGCTTGCTGGGTACAGCAAGATATATGACTTACCATAATCGTCTGAATCAAATGTAAAGAGAACTTTGTAAAGCTCTTCGTTTCCTTGATCATCCACCAACGTAATAAAATCATCGTTTTGTGCTTGTTCACTCATTTAAAATTCCTCACAATTCTTGCGTTAGTTTACCATGTCGGTCCAAATAGTTTTGCAAAATCAGGCTGGCGGCCAGTTTGTCGATAACCTTCTTACGTTTTCGGCGTGACGTGTCCGCCTCTTCTACTAGCATTCGCTGTGCTTCAACGGTTGTCAGTCGTTCATCCTGATAGTCAATTGGTAAGCCAAATTCCTTGGTTAACAATTCACCATAGTGCTGAGCGGCGACCACCCGGGGACCTTCCGTATTATTCATATTTTTGGGCAGTCCTAAGACAAACCCGCCAACTTGATGTTGTTGAACTAGTTCAGCAACACGTTCAATCCCGAACACCTCGTTGTCTTCATCAATTCGAATAATCTCAAGTGCCTGTGCAGTCCAACCTAATGGATCACTCAGTGCGATCCCAACCGTTTTCGACCCAACGTCCAAACCCATTAATCGCATTAACTACTCCTCGTTCGTCTTTAAATATGATCGTACTAATTCTTCAATAATCTCATCACGTTCATGCTTACGAATCAAATTACGGGCATCGTTTAAACGCGGAATATAGGCTGGGTCACCAGATAACAAGTACCCTACAATCTGATTAATCGGATTGTATCCCTTCTCTTCCAAAGCTTGATACACAGTATTCAACGTATCGTGAACATCCTTTTGATTATTATCACTAAAATCAAAAAACATTGTTTTATCAGTTGCCAATTAGTACACCCCCAGTATTACAATTCTATCCAACCTAATTTTACTAGAAGCGCGCTCAAAGTACAATCAATCTAACCGTGATGTAATTGATTCGTAACAGTCAACCAAGCTTAATTATTGGTTAAGGTAGTCCAATGCTAACTGAAGCGCCTTTTCTATCCCAGCTGGGTTCTTACCACCCGCCTGAGCAAGATTAGGCCGGCCACCACCGCCACCACCGATTGCGGGGGCAATCGTCTTGATGAGGTCTCCAGCTTTAACGCCTGCCTTCACCTTGTCATCGCTCACCGCAACCAATAAGTTGACCTTATCACCGGCAGCAGTTGCAAGTACCAGTACATCTGACAAGGCTTTTTGACGCCAAGAATCTGCCAACTGTCGTAATTGTTGCATTCCAGGTACCTTGACAGCGGAAGCAATCAGGGCTCCTTGCTTTGTCTCTTGAACATGACCAAAGACATCGCTCGCTTGTTGTGCCGTTAATTTACTCTGTAGCGCTTCATTTTGCTGTTCCAACGTCTTGATTTGCTCTAATAACAATTCAACTTTATGTGGTACTTCTTTTTCTTGTGGCGCTTTAAGTAAGCCCGCGGTCTGTGCAAGTAATTGCTCCTTACCATGCAACAGATCAAAAGCATCACTTGCTGTCACGGCTTCGATCCGCCGAACACCGGCGCCTACACCACCTTCGGAAACAATTTTGAAGAGGCCAATTTCATTTGTATTCTTGACATGATCACCACCACAAAATTCAGTGTTGAAATCACCAATTTTAACGACTCGAACTCGATCACCGTATTTTTCACTGAAAAGGGCAATTGCTCCCATTTCCTTAGCTGAATTAAGGTCGGTTTCCACCGTTTCAATTTGGATTTCACGCCAAATTTGTTCGTTAACCATCTGTTCAACCTTTTTAAGATCTTCGTCGGTTACAGATCCAAAGTGGTTAAAATCAAATCGCAAGTAGTGTTGTTCCACCAGTGATCCTGCTTGCTGGGTATGCCCACCCAACACATTACGGAGTGCTTGATCCAGTAAATGAGTGGCCGTGTGATTCTTTTCAATTTTTAAGTGACGCGCACGGTCTACCACTAATTTATAGCGAGCACCCTGTTTCAATGCCTTTTCCAATTTAATTGAGTGTAAATTCTGACCATTTGGTGCGTGTTGGACGTCCACAATACGTCCAACTACTTCGCCGTGATTATCAATCATTTCACCTGTGTCGGCAACTTGACCACCCATTTCTGCGTAAAATGGCGTTCGATCAAAGATCACTTCGGCCAACTCATCACCTGGCTGGGCATCGGTTGCAATTGCGGCCCCCTGAGCCAGTGCCAATACCTTAGCATCATCCACCACCAAGTTTTGATACCCAACATACTCACTATCTTCTTTAAAGTCGGTCCAGAGATCGCTTTGAACCCCCATCGACTTCGCCGAACTACGCGCATTACGCGCACGGGTTTGTTGTTTCTTCATTTCAGCTTGGAAACCATCTTCATCGACTGTGAGGCCGGCATCAGCCGCATATTCACGTGTTAATTCAACGGGAAATCCGTAGGTATCGTAAAGTTTAAAGGCCGTTGGTCCATCAAGCTGTCCGCTCTTAGCTTCCTTAGCAGTAGCAATGACTTGATTTAATAAGGCTAATCCATCATTCAAAGTGGCATTAAACCGTTCCTCTTCAGACTTAATGACAGAAGCAATATAGTCCGCATTCTTGCCAACTTCTGGATAGTATGACGCCATAATTTTACCTACCGTCGGGACCATTTCATATAAGAAAGCATGGTTAATTCCAAGCTTTTTACCATTCACAACTGCCCGTCGAATGAGTCGACGAATGACATAGCCACGTCCCACGTTCGACGGTAACGCACCATCCCCAATGGCAAATGTGATCGCCCGGATATGATCTGCAATTACCTTAAACGAAACATCATCCGCATCATTTTGTCCATATTGTTTACGATCACTAAAGGATTCAGTTTGTTTAATCAGTGGTAAGAACAGATCAGTTTCAAAGTTCGTTTTGGCGTGTTGAAAAATCGAAACCATTCGTTCTAATCCCATCCCCGTATCAATGTTCTTATGGGGCAACGGTTCGTAGGTATCTTCTGGCGTGTGGTTAAACTGCGAGAAGACGATGTTCCAAACTTCAAGGTACCGTTCGTTTTCACCACCAGGATAATTTTCTGGATCGTCTGCGCTAATATTGTTCATCTCTTGTCCACGATCGTAAAAAATTTCTGAATCGGGTCCTGAAGGTCCCTGACCGATATCCCAAAAGTTATCTTCATCTTCGTAAATATGGCTGTCTTGCACACCTAGTGATTCCCAAATCTTACGTGTCTCTTGATCCTTTGGATAAACCGTAATGTACAATTTTTCAGGATCCAGACCAAACCACTGATCACTAGTGAGTAATTCCCAAGCCCACGGAATAACTTCTTTCTTAAAGTAATCACCGACAGAAAAGTTCCCCAGCATTTCAAACAGCGTATGGTGCCGTGCGGTCTTTCCAACGTTTTCAATATCATTAGTACGGATACTCTTTTGTGAACTCGTCAGACGGGGGTTCTCAGGAACGACTGACCCATCAAAATACTTCTTCATCGTTGCCACACCCGAGTTAATCCATAATAGTGTCGGATCATCGACGGGGACCAATGACGCACTTGGTTCAATCTTATGACCATGTTCCGCAAAGAAATCTAAAAACATCTGGCGAATTTCACTACTTGTTAATTCTTTCATCGTTTTCCCTTACTTTCCTTAATAAAGTAATAAAATCCACCATTGCTAGCAAAGACGCCTTACGACGCGGTACCACTTTGCTTGCAACGATGGATTTCGTTTACCTCTTAATCTCGATAATGCTGAGCCGCATGTATTGATGTGTTTTTTGAACACCTTCAGGGAGCATTAACCTATGAGTCTCGTTTTTCACAGCGACCAAAACGTTTCTGAAAGTCATCATAAGTCAACATGTCCTGAACAAACCATAGGTATTATAGCCGAAGCCCGAAATCAAGTCAACGGTTGGTCTTCTTCTTAGCTCGGCGTGCTTGGCGCATCTCGTGTCGTTTTGCTAGTTTCCGATCTTGGCGTTCCTTTTCAGAAATCGCGCCTTTGATCTTCTTCTTGTAACCTGGTTTGACCTTCTTCTTCGTCTTTTTGACGAAGCCCTTCAATGTCGGATCAAGTTCTGATTGCTTTTGTTTCCGGTGATCACGTCGATTACGATGATAAGTATCAACGATTTCACCATTTTTAATTTCCTTTGGCTTGAACTCAATCCCCATTTTTTCAAGTTGAGAAACCTGAACATCGTTATCCGGTTCGTAAAGGGTAACCGCCGTCCCCTTCATCTGATTTCGACCTGTCCGTCCAACTCGGTGGATAAAGAACTCCAGGTCTGTAGGAATATCATCGTTAATGACAACGGACACACCCTCGATATCAATCCCCCGGGCTGCTAAGTCGGTGGCCACTACAAATTGAAAATCAAGATTATGCACCTGACGCATGACCCGTTTGCGTTCCCGTGGCGCCATTCCTCCATGGATCATCGCAACTTTTAAGTTGTGTTTTTGCAGGTAATCGACAATCTCTTCTACCCGAGTTTTGGTATTTGCAAAAACTAACGCCAAGTAGGGCTCACCCATTGTCAATAATTGATAAATTAGATGATTTTTACTTTTTCCCTTAGTTGATAACAACCAGTTATCAACATTAGGACTAATCACCGAAGTTACTGGAATTTCTTCGACGACTGGGTTTTGCATGTACTTCTTCAAAAATGGCCGTAGTTTTTCGGGAATCGTCGCTGAAAAGACCAGCATCTGGACATCACTCGGCAAACTACCGGCGATTCGATCAACCTGATCCAAGAAGCCCATATCCAGCGTCATATCAGCCTCGTCGACCACGAAGTGCTGTGCTGAGTGAACATCTAGTGCCTGTTCCTTGATTAGATCCATAATGCGCCCCGGCGTCCCAATCACGATACTGGGTTGTTGCCGTTTTAATTGTTCAATTTGACGCTTTTTATCCGTTCCGCCAACATAGTTATGCACAATAATTTGTTCAGGTGCTGTCTTCACCAACTGTTTGGTTGCCTCATAAATTTGGTACGCGAGTTCCCGACTAGGCGTCGCAATGACGACTTGAACATGATGTTGTTGCGGATTAATCCCATTCACTAGGGGTAGTAAGAAAGCATGGGTTTTACCACTTCCCGTTTGAGATTGGCCAACAACACTCTTTCCTTCCTGAACAAGTGGAATTATTTTTTCCTGCACGGGTGTTGGTTCGGTAAACTGAATTGCCTTCAGTGCCTCCCCAATAAACGGTTGAAACTTAAAACTTTCAAAGGTTGCCGTCATTCATTTTCTCCTTTTTCTGCTTGGGTCAATTGATCTAGTTCTTGAATAATTTGTTGAATTTCCGCTTCATCCTTAGCCTTAGCCCCACTCGCTAATGGGTGCCCACCACCATCATGGTGCTTAGCGACTTCATTAATTGGCACTGTTTTGGAACGTAGACGAACACGATACGTCCCATCATCTTGTTGTACAAAGATGGCCCATAGGTCGACATCTTTAATTCGACCTGGTAGCGGTACGACACCTGAGGTTCCTGCTTCCTTCAATTCAAACTGATCCAAAACATCCTTTGTCAGTTTTAAATAGGCCGCACCATGGTCTAAAATCGTCAAATGTTCGTAGACATACGCGGATAACCGGGCAACCGGCAAACTAAGCTCATCTTCATGGCGGCCAATCGCAGCACCGTCCGCTCCCAATGCCATTAGCGCTGCAGCAACGTTTAGCGTATGTGGCGTTGTTGCTGGGTACAAGTAACGGCCAGTATCACCAATAATTCCGGCTAATAATGCATGTGCTGCTGGTTGTGGCAACGTCAGTTGATCTTCAAAGCGTTGATAAAAATCATAAACTAATTCCGACGAACTTGACGCCTCAGGAACCACCCACATAATGTCACCATATGGTTCGTCATTGGGATGATGATCAATTTTAATGAGTTTAGCGCCCTGATCAAAACGACGGTCATCAATTCGCGGTGCATTGGCTGTATCCACTACAATCACAAGTGCATCATCAAACTCTGCATTGTCGATTTCATCCATGGTGCCAATCCAATCGAATCCTGGAATATGCTTACCAACAGCATAAATGGTCTTATATGGAAATGACGCTTTTAGAATTTCTGCTAAACCAGTTTGAGAGCCGATCGCATCTGGATCAGGTCGTTGGTGCCGGTGAATAATAATCTTAGAATACTTTTTAATCTGGGTAAAAATTTCATCTAACTCGTTCATTGGTATTAAGTGTCCCTTCTTCATTAAAGTAGAACCGGTACTAAATCGTTCCTAAGTATACAGGTTATTCAAAAGACTTTCAAACGTTGATCTAATTGGTATTATCACGATTTATCATTACGCCAAAGAGGTAATGTCAGATTTTCAAATTCCAATGCCGCTAGATTAGTGACCGTGATGCCAAGCAATCGAATGGGCTGCTCACCACGATTAAGTTGTTCTTGAAGCGTCAACGCGGCTTGGTACAATACCTCCGGATCGTTTTCAAAGTACTCCACCTGCGTTAACCGCTTCGTCAGAGTCGTGAAATCTTGATAACGGACCTTCAGGACCACAGTTTGACCATGCTTTTGATGTTTCGTAAGCGTCTGTGCGACCAATCGTGCTAAATACCTCAATTGCTGATCAATTTCACTATCGGCAATCAAAACATGATTATAGGTTCGTTCCTTACCAATTGACTTTCGATCTCGCTGATATGCCACCGGTCGATCATCAATCCCACGAACGCGGCGATATAGCTGGTACCCCAATTTGCCAAATGCCTGCATTAACCCATTTTCACTCTGATCATAAAGATCTTGTCCGTTCATAATATTCAATTCATGCATTTTCGGCACTGTCTTTTTCCCAACGCCCCGAAATTTCTCAATTGGTAACCGCATTAAAAAATCGTGAACATCATCTGGCATCACGATTGTAACACCCATCGGCTTGCAATAATCTGACGCTAATTTTGCCAGAAACTTATTGTACGAAATTCCGGTAGAACACGTTAATTGAACCTCATCATAAATTTGGGCCTGTAATTCATGGGCCAACTGCACCGCACTACTAATTCCAAGTTTATTATCCGTCACATCTAGGTATGCTTCATCGAGTGCCACCGATTCGATCTTGTCCGTATATCGATGAAAAATCGCGTGAATCTGATCGGAAACCTGACGATAGTGAGCAAAATCCGGCGTTTTAAATACAGCATTAGGGGCCAGTTTGAGTGCCTCCTGTGCGCTCATCGCCGAATGGACCCCTGCTTGACGTGCGACATAATTAGCTGTTGCAACCACACCATGCCCACCGTTCAAACGCGGATCGTGGGCAATCACTAACGGTTGGCGACGCCATTGTGGGTGATCTCGCATTTCCACGGAAGCATAAAAAGCATCCATATCGATATGCACAATTTGTCGGGATGCATCCACTTTCAAAGCCGATTGCATAAACGCCTTCATCTTTTCACCTCTATTTCACCAGAATAAAAAACACACTGACTAGTTTCTTACGAAACCAACCGGTGTGTCGTTAACAAATTATTACTTAGCAGCTTCTTCGCTGTCATCAGCCACTTCACTAGCTGCTGCTTCTTGTGAATCAGCAGTCGTTGCGTCACTGGCAACTTCTTTAGGTTCAGCCTTTGCTTCTTCGATGTCTTCAGTAGTAGTCTCACTAGTTGAAGCTTCCGCCTTAGCATCAGGACGAACAACTGTCGCGATTGCTGACAAATCAAATGTCAGATAAATTCCTTCGCAATCAAGAACAACAGTCCGATTGCTAGTATTAACTTCATCAACCGTCCCATGCAAGCGACCAATTGTAATCACTTCGTCGCCCTTCTTTAATTGGCTCACCATATCCTGGTGTTGCTTTCTTTGTCTTTGTTGTGGTCGGATCATTAAGAAGTACATAACAGCGACCATCGCAACGATAATCAAAATTCCTGAATAGTTCATTTAGATTGACACCCTTTCGAATTTACTATACTACACCATATCAAAAAATGACTTAAATTACCACTAACTTAGAAATTTCCCGCATTTTCTTTGTTAAAACCGTACTTTTCAAATACCATTTCACGAAATTCGAGCACTTGGTCATCCAAAATGGCTTGCCGCATATCATGCATCAAATGAATCAAGAAATACAAGTTATGGTAACTCGTCAACCGAATGCCAAACGTTTCATTCACATGTAGTAAATGCCGAATGTAAGCTCGCGTATAGTTGCGGCAAACATAGCAATTACATTCATCATCGAGTGGTCCAAAATCATGGGTATATTGTGCGTTTTTCACAACAAGGCGTCCATGGGATGTCATGCAAGTTCCATTCCGCCCAATCCGAGTTGGCAAAACGCAATCAAACATATCGATTCCTCGCATCACACCGTCAATCAATGAATCCGCGGTTCCAACCCCCATTAGATAACGTGGCTTATTTTCTGGTAAAAATGGGGTCGTCATTTCTAGGACCCGATTCATTTCTTCCTTCGATTCACCAACCGATAATCCTCCAACAGAATAGCCGGGAAAATCCATACTAACGAGGTCCCGAGCACTTTGTTGCCGTAACTTTTTAAACCCAGCGCCTTGCACAATTCCGAATAGGCCCTGCCAATCAGGATTCTGATGAGCCTTCAATCCCCGCTCAGCCCATCGGCTAGTTCGCTCCACAGAAGCCTTGATGTAGTCGTAAGTCTCAAAATAAGGCGGACATTCATCAAAACTCATCATAATATCTGGTCCGAGTGCATTTTCGATTTGAATGGCCTTTTCAGGCGACAAAAACATGGTTTGTCCACTAACTGGATCCTTAAATGTGACCCCGTTTTCCTTGATGTTTCGGTGCTTAGCTAGCGAGAAAACTTGGAATCCACCAGAGTCTGTTAAGATCCCCTTGTCCCAATTCATAAACTTGTGTAGCCCACCAGCCTCTTCAACAAGTTTTTCACCAGGTTGAAGCCAGAGATGATACGTATTAGCCAAAATGACTCCCGCACCCATCTCATCTAACTCTTCCGGCGCAATACTTTTAACGGTGGCTTGCGTGCCGACCGGCATAAACATGGGTGTCTTAAACGTGCCATGAGGCGTAATTAATTCGCCGGCTCGCGCCCCCGTATGCTTGTCCTTTTTAATCAGCCGATACTTAATTGCTGGTTCCATATCTTCCTACCCTTCGCTTTACTTAATAAACATTGCATCTCCGAAACTAAAGAAACGATACTTTTCTTCAATCGCATGTTGGTACGCATTCAAAATCGTATCACGGCCGGTAAACGAAGCAACCAGCATCACCAGCGTTGATTTTGGTAAATGGAAGTTTGTAATAAACGCGTCCACGACCTTCCAATCATAACCTGGCTTAATAAAGATATCGGTCCAACCAGAATCAGGTTTAATTTCACCGTCAAACTTTGAGCCAATTGTCTCTAGTGTCCGGATTGAGGTCGTCCCAGTCGCAATAATCCGACCCCCATTTGCTCGAACATCGTTAAGCGTTTGAGCCGACTGCGCATCTAGCCGATAAAATTCACTATGCATTTTATGATCTTCGATGTTTTTTTCGTCGACCGGACGAAAAGTCCCAAGTCCGACATGCAAGGTTAAATATACCAACTTAACGCCCTTTTCTTCGACCTTCTGAAGTAGTTCCTTGGTCCAATGAAGGCCGGCTGTTGGCGCAGCTGCCGATCCATTTTCTTTCGCATATACGGTTTGGTAACGTTCTGGATCATCAAGTTTTTCCTTAATGTAGGGTGGCAATGGTGTTTCTCCTAATTTCTCTAACACTTCTAGAAAAATACCGTCATAATGAAATTCGATCATGCGTCCACCGTGTTCCAGTTCTTCAGTCACGGTAGCAGTCAGCTCACCGTCGCCAAACTTGATTTCCGTCCCCGGCTTAATTCGCTTAGCCGGTTTAACCAGTGTTTCCCACACATCACCTTCAGTGTTATTCAGCAACAACACTTCAACATGACCACCCGTATCAGGCTTTACGCCGTACAAGCGGGCCGGGAGAACCCGAGAATTATTCATTACAACTGCATCCCCAGCATGTAACTGATCCAAAATATCATAGAAATGCTGATCCTGCATCTCACCAGTTTTATGATCCAAAACAAGTAAACGAGAAGCATCACGTTTCTTTATGGGGGTCTGCGCAATTAATTCATGTGGTAAATCGTAATCAAAGTCATCAACAGTTAATTCAGTCATCATTTTTCTCCTCTGAGTTCATAATAGTCTAATCCAAGGTGTTCATATGCAGCGGGTGTCGCAACTCGCCCCCGTGGTGTCCGATTTAAAAAACCAATCTGCAGCAGGTAGGGTTCATACATTTCAGCGATCGTATTCGCCTCTTCACCAATATTGGCCGCCAATGTATTAAGTCCCACCGGACCTCCCTGATAAAAATTGATAATGGTCATTAATAACTTATTATCGACTTCATCTAGGCCGCGACTATCCACCCGTAGCAGGTCTAACGCGGAAGCCACAATTGCTTGATCAATGGCCTCGTGACCGCCAACCTGGGCAAAATCACGTACACGCTTCAATAATCGATTGGCAATTCGAGGTGTTCCCCGTGACCGGAGTGCCAGCTCATGGGCGCCCGCCGGCTCAATTGCCGCGTTAAATATCCGCGATGAACGCTTAACAATTTGCTCTAATTCCGTTGTTTGATAATAGTCCATATGCTCTACAATTCCAAAACGATCGCGTAACGGCGCCGATAACACGCCCGCACGAGTCGTTGCACCGATCAAGGTAAACGGCGGTAATGGGAAATGAATGGGATGGGCTGTGGGCCCCTGACCGACCACAATATCTACAAAAAAGTCTTCCATTGCTGAATAGAGCATTTCTTCGACAATTTTTGGTAAGCGGTGAATTTCATCAATAAACAGCACGTCCCCGGGTTCCAACTCGTTCAATAATGCAACCAAATCACCTGGCTTTTCAATCGCCGGTCCACTAGTCGTTTTAATATGAACATGCATTTCGTTGGCAATCACCATCGCTAACGTCGTCTTTCCCAATCCTGGCGGCCCATACAGTAACACATGATCCAGTGCTTCTTGTCGTTCACCAGCAGCCTTAATATACACAGACAATTCATGCTTAATTTTTTGCTGACCAATGTATTCACTCAGTAAATGGGGCCGTAGTGACAGCTCAAGCGACGCTTCTTGCTCGTCACTTGCCCGTGATGACATCACTTGATCATCATCCATGTGACCGCCTCCTCTCAATTATTTTGTGAGTAATGTCAATCCATGCCGAAGATACTCGTCGGTAGTGGTTGTCGGTAACTCCCGTAACTTTTTGGCAATCTTTTCAACTTCTTTACTCCGATACCCCAACGCCTCTAAAGCAGCAAGGGCATCTTGCAAGGCCGGCTGATCAGTCGTTTGCGTTGCTTTGGTTTCATGGAATAAATCTGGTTGACTCAACTGCCCAATTTTATCCTTCAAATCCAATATAATTTGGCCGGCTGTTTTCTTGCCAATGCCTGGGAACTTCGTCAAATAAGCAACGTCATCCCCGGCAATTGCGTCAACCAAACCACTGTGATCGGTATTCGCTAAAATAGCAAGGGCACTCTTCGGACCAATTCCAGAAACATTAATCAATTTTTCAAATAGTGCTTTTTCTTCTTGGTCGTAAAAACCATACAGTGCCATATCATTATCTCGAACTGCTTGGTACACAAAAATGCGCACCTTTTTTTGATCATCTTCTTGGTAACGATATGGATTAGCCGTCATTAACTTATACCCAACACCGTGCACATCTAGTACAACAAATGCTGGTGTCACAATCGTTACGAAGCCTTCAAAATACTCAAACATGGTTTTTCCTACCTTTTTTCAATATCCGTACAATTGTATCATATCTCGTTCCGACTGACCCGTTCGACCACCGGTTTCGCTAATTAAAATTCGTGTTCATCAAATTCAGCCGCATAGGGATCGTGGCTATCTTGAATCCGTTTAAACATTTTTTCTAGTTCCGTATTATCAAAATGAATCAGCACTGGCCGACCATGAGGACAATTAAAGGGATTTTCGCACTCTGGCAGCCGTTTTAACAAAGCTTTAGCCTGTTGATCGTCCAGATGGTGATTCGCCTTAATAGCACGCTTACAACTCATCATAATGGCCGTCTTCTCCCGAAATTGTGCCACTGTCAGCCGCCCATCCTTAATAATCCAGTCAATCATCTCTCGAATTGTCGCTTCTTCTTGCCCCTGCTTAATCCAAGTGGGGTGCGAATGAACCACAAAACTATTTTGTCCAAAGGACTCTAAGTACAGGCCAACCTGTTTTAAGGTATCTAAATGATCACTAATCGTTAGGACATCTACCGTCGAATAATCCAATACAAGTGGAATAAGTAAGTTTTGCTGATCATCACTCACTTCACCAATCTTTTGGCGGTAATATTCGTAATTAATACGTTCTTGTGCTGCATGTTGATCAACAATGTATAGGCCATCACTAGCTTGCGCCAACAAGAATGTTCCATGCATCTGCCCCAAATATTGCAACTGTGGAAACCGTTCTTTTTCAGACGTGCTAGTCGGTTCGAGTTCTAATTCAGTATTAGTGCCCGCTGAAGCTTCGTTAACTTGAGCCGGGCTGGCTACTACTTCTTGTGGGTAACGAGCCGTAAAAGCCTGCATTGCCGGACCGTTCAGTTCAGCACGGTGTTTAATCACAATCGGCGTGACTTCAGCAACTGCCTCATCTCCCACGGACGCCGACACTGGTGCTTGTTCATCACTATTGACGTGTTCTGACGGCGCCCCATCATTAACCGGATAGGTAATAGAAGCTTCGTTTAAATTCTTTTGTAGCGCACTAAAATCAATGGCCGGTGCTTGATGAAAGTCTTCAAGGACATCTGGAATGAGATTTTGTTTTGCCATCTGTTGTTGGATGGCCATCGTAATGAGCCCCTCCAACTGGTTTTCCTTACTGATTCGGACTTCCTTTTTCGCTGGGTGCACGTTGACATCAATCAACACCGGGTCTAATTCAATCAGCAGTACACTCATTGGAAACCGACCAATCATCAGCTTTGAGCCATATCCCTGAATAATTGCCTTAGTAAGTTGGAAATTACGAATATAGCGTTGGTTAATAATGATCGAAATATATTGCCGAGAGGAACGGGTCACCTCGGGTAGCGATGTGAAGCCGCGAACAGAAAAGTCCGGATCCTGCGTTTCAATTGGTATCATCTTTTGTGCATTCGTATTGCCATAAATTGCAGCAATCACCTGTTGGAGGTTACCATTCCCCACCGTTCGAAGTAATTCACGCTCATTATGGATCAACGAAAATGCGACCTCAGCGTGAGCTAATGCCAAGCGATCGACAATATCGGTAATTTGAGTTAACTCCGTCTGTGGTGATTTTAAATATTTTAACCGTGCCGGAGTATTAAAAAATAAGTCGGTGACGGTAATATCAGTTCCCGGCCGGGCCGTTGCGGGCTTCATCGTGATGGTTTCACCGCCGCGAATATGAATTTCCGTTCCCTGCTCACTGCCGGTTGCCGTTGTCATAATCACGTCTGCAACGGACGCGATACTTGGCAAAGCTTCACCCCGAAATCCGAGCGTTTTAATGCGAAAGAGGTCCTTGGGACTTTGTATTTTACTGGTCGCGTGCCGTTTAAATGCAATTGCCACATCTGCCTGATCAATTCCGTCGCCGTCGTCAATAATCCGGATTTGACCTAAACCTGCTTCGGTAACAATGATATCGATTTGTCGACTATGGGCATCCAACGCGTTTTCAACCAATTCTTTGACGATTGAAGCTGGCCGCTCAATCACTTCACCAGCGGCAATTTGATCCGCGAGTACATCACTTAGTTCATGGATTTGACTCACTGTGTCCTCCCTCCTAGCACTTGACTACTGTAGTTTCTGTTGCCATTCATACATTTTATTCATAACATCCATTGGGGTCATAGCCATCAAATTCAAATGTTTTAACTGCTCTAACACCTTGTTAGTCTTCGGATCAACATCGACTGGGTCAAATAAAGCCAGTTGATCGACTTCGTGGGCATCTACCTCGTAGTCTTGGGCGGGTTCCTCAGAAGATTCTGGTTGCTGCCCAACTACTGGTTGTGCAGCAACGGTTGTTGGCTTTTCTTGTGGCAGTGTAACCGCCTTTTCCTCTAGCCCCTGCAAAATATCGTTAGCACGCGTCAAAAGACTGGCAGGCATACCAGCAAGTTTAGCCACATGAATTCCGTATGATTGATCTGCCGGTCCGTCTTCAACTTTGTGTAAAAATACCAGTTCTCCGTTTTTCTCCACGGCGCCCACATGAACATTCTTTAATGCCGGTAATGTCTGATCTAAATCCGTTAATTCGTGGTAATGGGTTGAGAAAAGTGTTTTGGCATGTACTTTCTCGTGGACAAACTCAATAATTGCTTGTGCCAAAGCCATTCCATCATATGTGGCTGTCCCCCGACCAATTTCATCAAATAAAATCAGGCTATTTTCACTCGCATGACTCAGCGCGTTATTCGCTTCCTGCATTTCAACCATAAACGTACTTTGACCAGAAATTAGATCATCGGCGGCCCCAATTCGCGTGAAAATCTGATCAAAAATTGGTAATTGTGCCTTCTTGGCAGGTACAAAGCATCCCATCTGTGCCATCACCACCGTTAATGCTAATTGCCGCATATAGGTGCTCTTACCAGACATGTTGGGACCGGTGATCAGTAAAATCGTGGTTTGATCGTTCATGACAACATCATTAGGAACATAAGTTTGATGACCCATAAATTTTTCGACAACTGGGTGTCGTCCCTCTTCGATTTCCAAATCGTGACCACGGGTGAAACTAGGTCGCACAAAATGATAGGTTTCACTTACTACTGCAAAGCTTTGTAAAACGTCTAACTGTGCCACCTGCTTGGCTAATTGTTGTAGGCGTTCAATCGAGGCCTTCACCTGTTCTCGAATCTGGGTAAACAGCGAATATTCAAGAGCCGTAGACTTATCCTGTGCCTCAAGAATTAACGATTCCTTTTCCTTTAATTCCGGTGTTGAAAACCGTTCCGCATTCGTTAACGTCTGTTTACGTTCATAACGGTCATCGGGGAGTTTACCTAAGTTCGCCTTGGTAACCTCGATATAATAGCCAAACACATGGTTAAACCCGATTTTTAGGTTGTTGATCCCAGTAGTCTGCCGCTCTTGAGCCTCCAACTGGGCAATCCATTGCTTCCCATTCTTCATCGCATCACGGTACTCATCTAGTTGCGTATTATAATGATCCTTAATCACACCACCATCGGTGACCGAAATGGGGGACTCTTCGTCAATTGACCGATCTAATAAGTCTACAATATCATCTAATGGATCCAACGTTGTCAATAACTGGTCAAACACTGGTGAATCAAGCGACTCGAGGACGTACCGAATTTTGGGGATCTGTTGTAACGAAGTTTTTAACTGGATCAGATCACGACCATTCACACTTCCGTAAGCGACACGACCGGCTAACCGTTCAAGATCGTATACTTTCGTCAATTCATCTTGTAGGTTACTCCGTTCAAAGTAATGATCCAATAAGACCTGAACCTTATCTTGGCGTTGCTCAATTTCAGTTTCATTCAGTAACGGTCGATCCAGCCATTGTTTGAGTAGCCGACTTCCCATTGCGGTTTTAGTCTCATCGAGCAACCAAACGAGGGTTCCCTGCTTCTTACCACTACGAATATTGGTCGTTAATTCTAGATTATACTTAGAATAATGATCCATCTTCAAAAAGTATGATGGTTCATATGCCACTGCCCGTTGAAGATGAGCCAGCGTTCGCTTTTGGGTGGTCGTCAAATACGACACTAATGATCCCACAACCTGTTTTTCCAGTTGACTGGTTAAATCTTGTGACAAATAGCTAACTTCTGCGGATTCAACAATCTCGTTTTGATGTGATACAAGAATTGACTGGGCAGCAAATCGATCCGTCAATTGTGCCGCCACAGAATCGTCGACTACAATTTCCTTGGTTCGTAAATTAATCATTTCGTTGAGCAACGAATCACTTGTGTCAAGCACGCTCGTTTTTAATTCACCGGTCGATAAATCCGCATACGCAAATCCATACTGGGTCCCTTGCTGAATTAACGCTGTCAAATAATTGTTATCTCGTGCTTGATCACCGGATAAGTCCATCTGAGTTCCAGGGGTCACTAAGCGCGTCACTTCACGCTTAACCATCCCCTTCGCCAACTTGGGGTCTTCCATCTGTTCACAGATAGCAACTTTATACCCCTGATCAATTAAAATATCAACGTAGTTTTGAACCGCATGATGGGGCACCCCGCACATCGGAATGGGATGAACAGAATTTTTGTTTCGTTGTGTGAGCGTCAACTCTAGTAATTGTGATCCCTTAATCGCATCATCGTTAAATAACTCATAAAAATCACCTAATCGATAAAATAAAAATGCGTCCGGATACTGATCTTTAACCGCCTGATATTGTTTCATCATTGGCGTTTCACTTGTCTTTGTTGACACTGATTTCACCTCATTAAATTAATAGTATAATTCTACCACGTTTCATTGCTTTTTATCGTCGATTCTATCTGCAGATCAACAACAAATAAGGATTGAAGGAAGTCATCAACTCCCTCCAATCCTTATTTAGCGTAATCTACTGAACGAACTTCTCGAATAACAGTTACCTTGATATGGCCCGGATATTCCAAGTCTTTTTCAATTTCCTGTTTAATATCATGTGAGAGCTCCGTTGCCTGCAAGTCTGAAATCATCTTTGGCTTAACGATCACACGGACTTCTCGTCCAGCCTGAATGGCATAACTATGATCCACACCACGATGCTTGTTCGCAATACTCTCCAATTGCTTTAATCGTTGAATATAGTTCTCAAGTGATTCACTTCTGGCACCTGGACGGGCACCCGAAATAGCATCCGACGTTGCAACAAGGACAGCAATTACAGATTCCGGTTCAACATCCCCATGATGAGACGCGATTGTATTAATCACAACCGGATTTTCTTTATACTTCGTAGTCAGTTCAACACCTAATTCAACGTGTGAACCTTCCACTTCATGATCAACTGCTTTACCGATATCGTGTAATAATCCCGCGCGCTTTGCTAATGTAACATCCTCACCAAGTTCAGCAGCCAAGATTCCTGCTAACTTGGCAACTTCAATCGAATGATCCAACACATTTTGCCCGTAACTCGTCCGATACTTCATCCGTCCGATAATTTTAATCAAATCTGGATGAATCGAATGGATTCCTAGATCAAAGACAGTTTGCTCCCCAGTTTCCCGTAATTGTTGATCCATTTCCTTTTGTGCTTTTTCAACGGCTTCTTCAATCCGTGCCGGATGAATCCGACCATCTTGAATCAACTTTTCAAGCGCAATTTTGGCAATTTCACGACGAACAGGATCAAAGCCGCTAAGTACTACTGCTTCAGGGGTATCATCAATAATCAAATCAATCCCAGTCAACGTTTCAAGCGTTCGAATATTTCGGCCTTCCCGACCGATAATCCGACCCTTCATATCATCATTGGGCAAAGTTACCACCGATACAGTTGTTTCAGAAACCATATCCGCGGCACTTCGCTGAATTGCACTGACAATTAAGTTCTTAGCCTTTTTATCCGCTACTGCAGCAGCTTCTTGTTCACTATCCCGAATCATGATTTCGCGTTCGTGTTTCAACTGTTTCTTCATTGCATCAAGAATTTCAGTTCGCGCGTCCTCTTGAGACATCTCCGCCACTCTTTCAAGTTCAGCCTGGCGTTGGTCAATCAATTCTGTTACTTGTTGTTGATCTTTTTGAATCTGCTCTTCTTGCTTGCCTAACTTATTTTCTCGCGCGCTCAGAACATTTTCGCGTTTTTCAAGGGCATTATCTTTGCGATCAAGTGTCGTTTCACGTTGTAATAATCGGTCTTCTTGCTTTTGAACTTCCGCACGTCGACCCTTTAGCTCTTCTTCAACGCTTTCACGATACTGATGACTTTCTTCTTTGGCTTCTAAAACAGCCTCTTTTTTTGCGGTCTCAGCTTCCTTTTTCGCATCAGAGATAATTCCTTCGGCACTATTGTGGGCCTGATCAAGTTGGCGTTCATAAGACGTTTTCTTGGCCATGTATCCCACAATGACTCCGACAACAATAGCGATCGCGGCGAGAATTATGCTTAGTGCATTCATTTTTTCACCTCCGCATCAACTATTAAATTGCTGTTGGTCAAATAATCTATTTAATTTAACGTGTTAATTGATTATTTACACTGTGTTAATTCTAATATTGCACGGTAAACATGTCAACTAATTGTCAAGTTTATGCGTACAAAAAAGATGGCATTTCAAATGCATGCCATCTTTTCAAAATTAATTACTCTTGAGAATCATCTAAATTTAATTCACTGGGATCAGTATTCTCTGTATCAACACTATCGTCAGCTTCCATTCCATACGCAACTCGAACTTTGTGCATAAGCTCTTCCATCTTGTCGGGATGATCAGCTAAGTATTGTTTGGCATTTTCTCGTCCCTGTCCAATCCGGTCATCACCATATGAATACCAGGCACCACTCTTATTAACCAAGTCTTTCTCAACGGCCATATCAAGTAATTCACCAGTTTTGGAAATTCCTTGCCCGTACATGATATCAAGTTCAGCACGCCGGAACGGTGGCGCAACCTTATTCTTGACGACTTTAATCTTTGTCCGGTTACCAATCACATTGGTCCCATCCTTAATCTGTTCAGCACGTCGAATTTCCAACCGAATTGTTGAGTAGAATTTAAGGGCCCGTCCACCAGGTGTTGTTTCGGGATTACCAAACATGACACCGACTTTTTCACGGATTTGGTTAATAAAAATAGCAATTGTCTTCGTTTTATTAATTGAGCCAGACAACTTCCGTAAGGCTTGTGACATCAAACGGGCTTGCAATCCAACATGCGCATCACCCATTTCGCCTTCAATTTCAGCGCGGGGCACTAAGGCCGCCACTGAATCGATTACCACGATGTCAACCGCACCACTGGAAATCAAGGCATCAGCAATTTCCAATCCCTCTTCACCAGTATCCGGTTGCGATAATAGCAGCGCGTCGATATTAACCCCTAGCGCTTCCGCATACTGTGGATCAAGCGCATTTTCGGCATCGATATAGGCCGCGGTGCCACCTTGTTTCTGAACTTCAGCAACGGCATGAAGTGCAACCGTTGTTTTACCAGAACTTTCAGGACCATACATTTCAACGATTCGTCCCCGTGGATAACCACCCACGCCCAGTGCATCATCAAGTGCAATTGACCCACTAGAAACAGTAGCAATTTTCATATCGGCTTGATCGCCCATTCGCATGATTGATCCCTTACCGAAGTTTTTTTCAATTTTTCTTAGGGCAGCATCTAAGGCTGCCTGTCTTGCATCAGCCAATTGTGTTCCTCCTTAAAATGGAAACTCATTCTTAATTAATAATATCAGTTCTATCCCAAAAAGCAAGCAAAAAAACGAACAAAAGTTCGCTTTATTTTAGTCGTCGATACAATTCATAAAACATCTGCCAAACACTTTTTTCTCGCACTGTTTGTCGATCAGCGTTGGAGACGTGCAGTTCGAATGCTTGTGTTGCTTGTCCGGTTTGAGCAATCGCCATCCACACTGTTCCTGGCAATTGACCTTCTAGTGAATCCGGACCTGCTACTCCTGTAAATGACACCCCAATGTCCGCTTTCATAAGCGCACGGCTTTTTTCCGCCATTTGTCGCGCAACTGGTTCGCTCACTACCCCATATTGTGCAATGACGTGATGCTCAATCCCCAGCAGTTGTTCCTTAACCTCATCGGCATATGTCACAAAACCCCCATGAAATACACTTGAGGCACCACTGATATTACATAACGTTGACTGAAACAAGCCGGCTGTCAAACTTTCAGCAGCTGTAATCATTAGATGCTGCTGCTTTAACCGGGTCACAACCTGCTGGACGATAGATTGTTCAGCTCGGTTACCCAAGTAATACTCACTAAGTGTGGTTTGAATTTTGTTTTCCAGTTTTGTAAGCTGCGCTACAATTGCTGGACTATCCGTCGATGCAGTCAGCCGTACCTTAATGGCATGGTCCTGAGCATATGATGCAATTGAAAGCCGTGTATCAGGCACTACCATTGCCGTAATTCGGTTCATCAACTCCGACTCAGAAATTCCATAAAAAAACATATCGTGATTAACCAAATGCTGATCAAGCGCATACTTCTTTATTAGTAGTGGCCGGAGGGACTGTTCGAACATGGCCGTCATTTCATGAGGCGGTCCTGGTAAAATAACCACCGCCGCTTCAGGCGACGCTTGGTAAAAATCACCGATTGCCAAGCCATTGATGTTTGCAAGAATTTCTCCTCCCTGAAGATACTCAGCTTGTTTTTCATTACCAGCTACCATCCGTTTTTGCCGCGCTTGAAAATATGTTGTAATTCGTTGCATCTGAGCTGGATCAATTACTAACTTCGTTCCGAGTGCCTGAGCAACAGCCTGCTTCGTTTGATCATCCGCCGTCGGCCCCACACCACCGCAAACAATCACGAGTTCGTTTCGGTGAACCGCCGTATTAACCGCTGCTTCAATTCGGGGCATGTAGTCGCCTATCGTCGTTTGATAATGGGACTCAATACCAAGCTGCGCAAGTTGTTGCGCTAAGTAGGTAGCATTGGTATTTTGAATTTGTCCGAGTAAAATCTCCGTTCCGACCGTAATAATTTCCGCCTGCATTTTCATCCTCCTACATACTAAGTACGCATTTACTATTCATTTTAACGCTTAAAAATAAAAAAAGTTGAAAGTATATTCGACTTTCAACTTAACTATGGTTTATTTTAATCCGTCAGAAAATACTGATCGACCTTTAACAAAATAATCAATTCCTGAATATACCGTAAAGAACAAGCATACATACAGCATAATTTGCCCGAACGGAACATGGATCAATTCAAAGAAAACATTATTCAACAATAAGAAGATGATCGCAATAAATTGACTCACCGTTTTAATCTTACCGGGCATTTTGGCTGCCATTACTTCACCGTTAGTTTCAACAATTAATAACCGCAATCCAGTAACGGCCAACTCACGCCAAATAATAATAACGGAAACCCAAGCTGGCACAACATGCATCGATGTTAGAACGATAAATGCGGTCATTACCAGAATTTTGTCCGCCAACGGATCGGCAAACTTACCAAAATTGGTAACTAAATGATTCTTACGTGCAATAATACCATCCAAATTATCAGTAATGCAGGCTGCCACAAAAATGATCGCCGCAATCAGTTGGGTAACAGGAATTGTTACACCACCAAACGCAACGGCCCCCCAATGCAGTGGCAAGACCAGTAGTAACAGAAAGAATGGTACAATCACTAACCTTAAAGCAGTCAGTTTATTTGGTAAATTCACGAAAAAAGCCCCCTAAAAATTTTTAACACTAGTTGGACGAAGCACTAGATGATGATGCCGTCGATGATCCATTTAAGTTTAAAGTTACCTTACGTACATTTGGATACTGACCATTCTTTGTCACATCAATCTTCTTGCCGTTCAATGTAATTGTTGTATACTTTGCATTTCCTAATGAAATGACAACTTTTTTTGCGGAACCCGCAACATTGACAGTCTGCGCACTATTAGCAGTTAATGTCTGACTAAATTGACTCGTGCCATCCGTTGTCACCGAAATCCATGACCGTTGCGTTGGATCAAGTTTCAACTTTAACTTACCTGATTGACTGGCAGTCGTCACATCGAACACTGCAGCACTAGAACTTTGTGTTGTCGCAGTGACCTTGAGTTTACTGCTCTTCTTAGTCGTTGTTTTAGAAGAAGACGATGCACTAGTCTTCTTACTACTGCTCTTTTGACTTGATTCACCTGAAACGGATACTGAACTACTGTCGATATCGTTATTATTAGAGCTCGATTTATGACCGTGCAGAGCCGTCATCCAAATAGCACCTAAAATAACAATAATAATCACAGCAATTACAACTGTTGGCAAATACTGACGGACCCGATCCAGTGAATCAACGCTCTTTTTCTGTCCAGCCCGTGTTTCGATCGCCTGTGACATGTGTTCAGAATATTCGCTGGACTTACTCTGAGGCAATAAATCATTATATTCCTTCAGTAACTCATCGCCGTTCAGTCCAACCGTATCAGCGTACTGCTTAATAAACGCCCGCACATAAAAATCCCCAGGTAGTTCATCAAACTTTTCATCTTCAATCGCAATTAAATACCGTCTCTGGATCTTGGTTGCCTGTTGCAAATCATCAAGCGTGTAACCCATTGAAACCCGTGCATCGCGCAATTTTTTCCCTATTTCAACTCGTGTATTTTCTTCTGACATGAACACTTTTTCTCCAATACTTTTGATCTTGTGTACGACGTCGATAGTATAGCATATTTCAGCGCTAAATTACTTAAACTTTACTTAATTCGAATGTCGTGGAACAATCTGATAAACAGAAATGCCCTGCGACTGGATAAACTCACGAGCAATGACGTATAAATCTTCAATCGTAATTGATTCCAGTACTGTAATTTCATCCAATAAATTAGTGGCCCCAAATAGTTTGCCAGCATACCGGTTCGCAATTGCTTCTGGTGAATCCAACAACGCAATCATGCGTCCCAATACAGCACGTTTAATATTATTAAACTGAGACGCGGCCGCTTCAATTTGTTGCTGAGCACTCTCTAAAATTCCAATAATTTCATCAGCAAATCGTTCAATGTGGTCAGTATCACTACTAAAGTAGGCAAAGTGGAATCCCCGCTGCATTTCAAAATTATAGCTAAATGAATCATCAATAATGCCGTTATTATACAATCTCAGGTAATTATCAACCGTATCATCAAACAAAATATCCAGCAATAATTCAACACCGAGGCGGTACTTAAGCCCCGCTTGACCAGCCGAAATTGGTTCTAATCCCCGGACACCCACCATTACCTTCGGCCGGGTCACATCCATTTCTAACGTCCGGAATGGAATAACGTCCTGACCAGTTTCGTCGTTTAGTTCAAATTGAACCTCTGGTATCGTCACTTGATTAAAATGTTTCTGCTTCTGATTATCAGCAATCCACTCCATGGTCTCAGCAGGATCAACATTTCCAACAATAAAAAGGTTCATGTTGGCTGGTTGATAAAAGCTATCATAGGTCGAATATAGTGTGTCCGCAGTAATTTGGTCAATTGATTCCACCGTTCCCGCAATATCAATGTGCATTGGATCGTGTGGATAAAGATTTCCCAGCATTCCAAAGTAGAGGCGCCAATTAGGATCATCATCGTACATCTTAATTTCTTGTCCGATAATCCCCTTTTCTTTTTGAACCGTTTGTGATGAAAAATAGGGTTGCTCCACAAAATCCAGCAGCACATCCAAGCTTTCATGCACGTGCTGGGTCGTTGAAAATAAATAGCTCGTTTGGGTAAAGCTGGTGAAAGCATTTGAGTCAGCTCCCAATTCACCGAACAAATCAAAAGCGTCGTGATCAATTTTTTCAAACATTTTGTGTTCAAGAAAATGAGCGACACCGTCGGGAACAGTGATTAGCTCCTGCCCATTCACGGGTGTAAACGTCCGATCGATTGAGCCAAAATCAACGGTTAAAATCGCATATGTTTTATGGAAATTACGTTTAGGTAATACCTGCACTAGCAGACCATTATCTAATTTTTGATCATAAATTGTTTCATCATACTTTGCATAATGATGCTCGTTCATTTCGTTAAATCTCCATTTAAATAGTAAATTGCCTGTAACTCAAGCAGTGATGCCACATGCATCACTTGAGTTGCCGTAACGTCCTCAATTTTTTGAACAACATCGTCAGCTGGGCGATCTAATAACGCTGAAATTAGTTGGCGCTCAGCAATATTGCCCGCAACATCCAAGCTGGCTTGAAATTGATTGATCAGGCTATCTTTCACTTCTCTAAGTAATTCCGCAGTGAATTCTCCCGCTTTAACAGCTTCAACCTGTTGTCCAATCAACACCCGGGCACGCTCATAATTAGTATTTTGAATACCGGTCTGAATTGATAACATGCCACTGAAACTATGGTACCGACTTGACGCATAGTACGCTAAGCTTTCTTTTTCACGCACATTTACAAATAATTTTGATAGCGGCGTGCCACCCAAAATCCCATTCATAACAACTGCTGCATAGTAATCTGGCTCGTTAAAATAAACTGGCAACTGATAAGCTAAATTCAACTTGGACTGGTTGATTGCCTGAATTTCATCCTTTTGAGTCACGTCCGGTCGTGCGTCTTGATGATACATCATATCATGATCCGCCACTGGTCGCGGTGTGAAGTTGAACTCCTTAAACCGATCCACAACATGGCGCTCATCTACATCCCCTAAAACTACAATATTAATGCGATCTGAGGTAATCATTTGGCGATAGACTGGCACTAAATTTTCAGCATTCAATTGATCCAAATCAGCTAAACGGCCGAAGCTTGGAATCTGCATTATCGAATCATCATCAAAGTATAATTTTCGAAGCTGAGTTTCAGCATAGTACTGTTTATCATCATCAAGCGACTGAATCGCGCTTCTTAAATTAGCTCGCTGAAGATTAAACGTGGGTTCATCGAACGATTCATTATCAATCAATGGATTAAATAGCATCTCATGAATTAAATCAATGACGTTATCCAGTAACCCATCGTATGAATAGCGATCATTAATAAATCGTGCCTTCAATCGAACGGAATGCAACGTTCCTATACGTCCAACTCCAGTTCCAACGTCGGCACCGTACAATTGTGATAATTGTCGGGCAAGCGCCGTTTGCGTGGGATACTTATGCGTGCTGGTTTCTAGTAAGTCTCCCAGTAAACTTCTCGCCGTCGTATTTGCAGATGTTTGTGGGGTCCCAAAATTCACCACGATTTGATTACTCTTAAACTGTGACGTTTTAATAATGTGTAGTTCAACACCATCTGTTAGTTGAAAATACAAAGCAAATCCTCCATCTACCCTTAAAGTCATTTATGCTATCCCGTCTGTGGGAACGGATGTTACACCACCGAAAACTCATAATATAAGTCCCCAGTGGCTATTTGAACCGAAGTATCACATGTTAAATAATGATACGTTAAATCAATAAAAAATACAAACCTAATTTAAAAAATGAAAGTTTGATTAAAAAAATAGCCTGTTCTGAATTGTAACTACGTCGGGGTTTTGCTATCATGTTAGTTAACAAAAAGGAGAGAATAATTGTGAAGGTTATCAAATTCGGTGGCAGCTCATTAGCAAGTAGCCAACAGTTAAGAAAAGTGATTGAAATCGTTGAAGACGATCCCACTCGTCGGTGTGTTGTAGTATCAGCGCCTGGTAAACGTAATCCGGCTGATACCAAGGTCACCGACCTCTTGATTCGCTATGCCGATCAAGTGATCGCGGGAAGTGACTATACTAACGTTCAACAAGAAATTATTGCACGTTATCAAGAAATTGCACTGGGTTTTAATCTAACCCCCGAGGAATTTGCGCCAATTAAACGGGCCATTTTAAACCTCCCACTTAAAAAGTATCAGAATAATACATATCTAATGGCCGCATTCAAAGCACACGGTGAACGATTAAATGCCCAGCTAATTGCCCGGGTTTTCAATATCGTGGGAATTGCCGCCCAGTATTTAGATCCTAAGGATGCTGGAATGGTGGTCACAGATGTGCCTGATGATGCGCAAATTTTGCAGGAAAGCTATGCCAACATGCGTAAATGGCAAAATAATGCGCAGGTACTGGTTGTGCCAGGATTCTTTGCCTACAACGCCAACGGTGAAATTTGCACCTTCTCGCGCGGTGGTTCGGACATTACTGGTGCCGTGATGGCACGGGGCCTCAACGCCGACTTATACGAAAACTTTACCGACGTTGATGCAATCTACTCGGTTAACCCGAATATCGTTGCCCACCCACATGCGATCGCTCATATGACGTTTCGAGAAATGCGTGAACTATCATACGCCGGCTTTTCAGTATTTCATGATGAAGCTCTCATCCCCGCAATTCAAGGCGATATCGCCGTTAATGTGCGAAACACAAATCATCCTCAGGCACCGGGAACCATCATTTCAGCCCGCATTAAACCAAATAAAGACTACCCAGTCCGGGGAATTACAGCATCGAAACGTTTTTGTGGTCTTTACATCAGTAAATACTTGCTGAACAAAGAGGTTGGTTTCACTCGCAAAGTGCTTGATGTCCTCTATAAATTCAATATCAGTTATGAGCACATGCCTTCCGGAATTGATGATATTACCATTATCATGTCGGAAGATAACCTGACACCCGAGTTGGAACAATCATTAATGGCCGAAATGCAAACTGCCATTCAACCGGATGAGATGCACATGATCCATGATTACGCAATCGTGATGGTCGTTGGTGAAGGCATGCATGATACAATTGGCATCATGGCAAAGGCAACTAAGGCCCTCGCTCAAGCTGGAATTCGACTCCAAATGATCAACCAAGGTGCCTCTGAAATTTCTATTATGTTTGGAGTGGCGCAAGATGAAGCAAATCAAGCCGTTGCCGCTTTATACAACGAATTCTTTCAACACGATTAACTAATAATCCAGTTCGACATCAAAAGGACGCCTCGGTGAGGCGTCCTTTTTTTGATCTCATAAAATTGGTGCAAGTAACCGCGATAGTGTTTGCTTAATTTTAACCAGATGGGTTTGCTGTTGAAAATACTCCGATGTCAAAAAGCGTGATTTTTGCTGATCATGTAAAAAAATCAATTCGGTCGCATGTGCAAATTCACGATCATACAAAAACGCATTCGCCTCAAAGTTCAACTTAAACGAGCGAATATCCATATTAGCAGATCCTATTGAAACCATCTTGCCGTCAATGACCACCATCTTAGAATGCATAAATCCATTTTCATACGTGTACACTTTTCCACCGGCATTCATCAACTCTCGCGAATAATACTCGGTTGCCCGATAAACAAACGGGTGATCCGGCCGATCAGGAATAATGAGCCGCACATCAATTCCGGCCGTCGCCGCAATTGACAAAGCTTCTAAGACGCTGACATCTGGTACAAAATAGGGAGATTCGATATAAATTGACTTTGTCGCAATCGAAATCATCTTCACGTATCCCTGCTTAATTTTCTCCCGGTCATCGTCTGGGCCACTAGAGACAATTTGCATACTCGTCGATCCATTCGAATTCGTACGAGGAAAATAGCGCTGATCAAATTTAACATGGTCACGTTTAGTAGTCGCATTCCAATCTAAAAAGAATCTACTTTGGATAGACAACACTGCGTCACCAACCACTCTCAAATGCGTATCACGCCAATATCCAAACCGTTCCTTGCGACTCAAATACTGATCACCGACGTTAAACCCACCGATATAACCCGTTTTACCATCAATAATGACCAATTTTCGGTGATCCCGAAAATTAAGCCGCAGTGTAAACGGCAAAAATTTAGAAGTTAAAAACGGCTCCACTTGACCGCCCAGCTCTACCAAATGCTTAAACAGCTTCTGTTTTGAACCATGGGATCCTAAAGTATCGTAAATTACTCGTACATGAACCCCATGACGGGCCTTCTTTTCTAGAATTCGAACAAATTCCTGCCCAATTCGATCGTTATACCACGTAAAAAATTCGATATTAATATGATGTTTCGCCCGCCGAACATCTTCAAAAATACTCTCAAATAGCTTTTCACCATCCGTATAAATCCGAACCGCATTCCGTTTCGTTAAAACGGCATTGTCAGTCTCCAGGAACAACCGAACCAACTCACGGGCCGAATTAGTCACCTGATTTGCTGGTAACAGTTCATTATCGTCATCCTTTAATTTTTGATTAGCAACGATCTGATCAATTCCCAAGGGTTCTTGTGCTTTCAAATCAAAGATGCGGCGATGTGAGAGCTTGCGTCCCGCAAATAGATACAACAAAAAGCCTAGTACTGGTAATGCTAACAATACCAGTAACCAGGCCCATGTGGCGGAAATATCGCGTTTTTCTCGAAACACAATAACAAAGGATGTAATCGTGTTAATAATGACCACAAAATCAATTAAAATCCACAAATCAAGCATCTTAGTTGCCGCCCCCATCAATTAATAGATTCAGCATAACAATAGTTGCCTAGTTTGTCACGGTTTTATGGCTTGCCAAGATAATTACTTGCCTCACCAAACCACTTTTCATTAATCTGCTTTAGCTGCCCATTCTTTTGCATTTTGCCAAGAGCAGTGTCAATCTTCTTTTTCAGTGTTACATCACCCTTACGCATTCCGACCGCAAAGTCTTCGGCTGGAATCTGTTTGCTGATGTACGTGGAATAAGCGGAACTATCACTTTGATGTTTAATATAGTACTGAGCATATACCTTATCCATCAAGATCCCCTGGATTCGGTTAGCATTTAAATCAATAAACGCTTCGGGGAATGTATCATACAGCACTGCTTTATGCCCCTTAATATAATCCTTCAACATTTTCGGATTTTTATCAAGCACATCGGTCCCCGTTGATCCATTTTGGACCCCCAGTGTCTTACCCTTCATATCGGCAAAATTAGTGATATGACTCTGCTTTTTAGTAACTAAAATTTGTTGATTTTGTGCATAGGGACGACTAAACAACACCGTCTTTTTCCGTGCATCCGTAATCGTGTAGCCGTTCCAAATCAAATCAATGGTCCCATTATTTAATTCAGTTTCTTTCATCGACCAGTCAATGGTTTGAAAATCAACCTTAATACCATACTGTTTAAATACGGCCCGGGCCAAGTCAATATCATATCCCACAAGTTTACCATTTTTTTGCCGGAATCCCATTGGCACAAAACTATCATCCAGACCAACTGTGACCTTACCTCGTCGTTCAATCTTGCTCCACGTATCCGTTGTGTGGGCACGCTTCGTAACACTTTCACAACCAGAAAGTAGTACCGTTGGCACGAGGATCACAATTAAGAGAAGCCATGTTTGCCATTTTTTGATCATTTTCTCTCCTCCTAATTGTGTTTACTTTTGGTTCAACTTATCCAGCGAACTAACCTCTAAGATATCATCCGCAATATTTTTAGCAAATTCCATATCATGCGTCACAACAAGCTGTGTCATGCCATCTTGTTTTAATCCTAAGATTAATTTTTCAACTTCCCGACGTAAATTTGGATCAAGCGCCGAGGTTGGTTCATCGTAGCACAGAATCTTCGGATGCATTGCCAACGCCCGTGCAATCGCGACACGTTGTTTTTGTCCACCAGACAATTGGAAGGGATAGAGATCGCCTTTTCCCTTGAGTCCGAGTTCAGCCAGCAAATTCTCAGCTTCCGCCTTGGCTTCATTCTTGTCCTTTTTTAAAACCATAGTTGGTGCCAACGTAATGTTATCAAATACAGATAAGTGCGGAAAAAGATTAAAATCTTGAAACACAACACCGATAACACTGTCTGACGTATCCGTTCCTTGTGGGTTGAATGCTTGACCATCAATTAAAAATTCTCCTGAATCTGCCTTTTCTAATCCAGTAATGCATCGTAGCAAGGTTGTTTTTCCAGCCCCTGAAGGCCCAACAATACTCAAAACTTCGCGATCCTTAACCGTCACGTTCATGTTGTCCAAGATTACTCGGCCGCTGAAACTCTTTTTTAAATTCTTAATCTCTAACATATTCGGATCCTCCGTTTATTTATAGTATGAATATCGTTGTTCGACCTTGTGTAATAGATACGTGCAGATTCCGACCAAAATCAGATAAATTATTCCGACTAGTAGTAGTGGAACCAACGTCACATCACGAGAAGTAGCCACATTACCAGCTCGTAACAGGTCACCTAACCCAATGACGTAGACCAACGATGAATCCTTAACAAGGTTGATAACTTCATTTCCCACTGATGGCAACACAATCTTAACCACTTGAGGAATCACAATTTTACGTATCGTTTGCCAATAGCTTAACCGTAATACGCGAGCACTTTCGTACTGGCCGTTATCAATTGACTGTAACCCACCACGGAAAATTTCCGCGAAGTAAGCACCATAGTTCAAAATAAATGCAAATACCGCCGCATCATAACGCTGGAACACAACACCGATAATTGGTAATCCGTAGAAAACAAAAATCAATTGGAGCAATAGTGGTGTGCCACGCATCAACCAAACATAAAAATCTAACACCCAACGAATTGGTTTAATATTCGAAGTCAGTCCTAAACTGACGACAATCCCTAATGGCAACGATCCAATTAATGTCCAGAAAAATAGCTGAAGTGTTAAACTAGCGCCCTGAAATAATGAGGGTAAAATTTCGGATATATAACTTAATGACATGAGTTAACCTCCCAGTTAATGAATTAGTCTAATTAATAGCAAACAAAAAGCGTCCTTGAGTTATTCACTCAAGAGGACGCATTATCGTGGTTCCACCTCTGTTTGTCCCTACTTCACAGCAAAGACCTCATTGAGTTTATTAATAAAAAACGCCCCCACAACCACTAGGGCTGTGAGGGCGACATCCGCGGTTCCACCTCAACGTTGTTAAGTTCTCGCGAACTTAACCTTAATAAGTTTATTAACAAACTCAACGTGGTAACGGGACTCCCCGGATTCTCCTACTAATTTCAGAAAATCAACTCACAGATGTGATTCCAATAGCAACCGTGCTTTCTTCTCAGCATCGAAAACTCTCTTTAACCGTCTGACTATCGTACTATTCTGTTCACCGTTTTTTTATTATCGGGTACTATCGTAATACAGCATAAATTAATTGTCAATCACTAATATTAAAATTTCATGAGCGTGGCTCAACATTGTAGTGGGCATATAGCAATGAAATGGGGAAATATAACACAACGAAGTACACTAAATTCAGTGCCAACGTTGGTGCTAGTGTGTACAACAGAAAACTGCTGAAACTGGCATGTGCAATTCCAATAATCATATAAGCCAAATAATTCGCAAATTCAAAAACCGCTAAATCAATAAAATAAATCATAATCGCGGTTAAAAACGTAGGTGAGAAATATTTGCCAATTGCCCGAGTCAATCCAATGATTAATGGAAATAAAACCATGAACAGACCCAAAATACCGGAATAGTATAAATCAAACGCAATTCCCGTCACCACAGCAAATCCAGTCAGTGGAATTTGAACCTCATTTTCAAAGAAATATCCCAGTACCAGCCATAACAGCACCAAATGACTGACCATCGAATATGGGTAGCTAAAAAACGCACCACTAAACACGTTGCTCAATGCCCCATCCAAGAAAAAGGTGATCAATAAACCAATTGGAAAAACATATTTCAATTTTGATAATCTATACATTCAAATTACCTCTATGAATCAAGTTCAGCAACCGTCACAATATTAATATTGTTAAAGTTGGTGGCTGGTTTAATATAAATCTTTTTAGCTAAGCCGTAGTCATCTTCACTAACCTTAGCGACCTTTCCAACGTAAAGTCCCTTCGGCGTTACACCGCCCATTCCGCTAGTAATGACTTTGGTGCCCTTAGTAACCTTCACTTTTGAAGTCACATGACCCATCAAGAGTAATCCAGTTGATTTTTGATACCCGGTAATAATACCATTCACCGTTTTACCACTCTTATTTGAAATCTGAATTGCAAACCGGTTTGAAGCCTCATTACTGTCACTCAACAATTCAACTTTACTATTGGTCTTATTAACTTCGGAGATTCGGCCAACTAAACCAGAGCCAGATAACACTGGCATGTTCTTAGTCACACCAGATGTTTCCCCTTTATTGATAATCAGTTGGTTTTGCCAAGATGATGGCGTCCGTGTCATAACCGAAGCTGTCACTGTTGTGTAATCAGTTAATGAATGGTTCAGCTTTAATTCTTTCTTCAACTGCTTATTTTCTTCAGTTAAAGTCTGGTTACGTACCTTAACTTGAGCGAGTTCCGTTACCTGTTTCTTTAATAATCTGTTTTCTTGATAAGCATTCGTCAATTCCGACAAAGAATTGACTCCTGATTGAAAGGCGTTCACTGGATAAGCGACAACCGTGCTGGTAAACCCAACAATATCGTTACCAAACTGTTGAATCAATGGCGGTGTAGACCGTCGATTCCGCAACGCGACGGAACCACCCATCAGTCCAAAACACAGTACCAAGATTACAACAATCATCACTAAACGCTGATTCGAAAAAAACTTGCGCATTATTATCCTCCAATGAAATTGTGGATTAAATCAACGGGGTTGGACAAAACATTAGTTTTGTGACCAACCCCGTCCCTGAAAACTCATTTAAATGTGAGCCTTACGGCTAATATCCACCCGGAATTACTTTTTCTTCATTACGTCGATACTCTTCAACGACTCACCAGTCCCGATTGCAACACAATCCAATGGTTCTGAAGCAATGAATACTGGCACTTTGGTTTCGTCGGCAATGACTTCTGGCAGATGCTTCAATAAAGCACCACCACCCGTAAGCACGATACCGTGATCAATCACATCAGCGGCGATTTCTGGTGAAGTCTCCTCCAAAGTTTCCTTGATGGCGGTAATAATTTCTGAGACAACATCTTGTAAGGCAGTTGACACATCGACGGCCGAAACTTCAACAGTCTTTGGTAACCCAGTTACCAAATCCCGTCCCCGAATTTCAGTACTGCCCATATCGTCAGCTTCATCAATTGAAGCAGAACCTGCATCCCACTTCAATTTTTCAGCAGTTCTTTCACCGATCATCAAATTCATGTGTTGGCGAACGTATGACATGATCGCTTCGTCCATCTTGTCACCAGCCATACGAATTGAACGACTCGAAACAATCCCACCAAGTGAAATTGTAGCGACATCAGTTGTACCACCACCAATATCAACAACCATACTACCGGTTGGATCCATCACTGGCAGCCCCGCACCAATTGCAGCAGCAAATGGTTCTTCAATCACATACGCATCACGGGCACCCGCAACGCGAGTAGCATCAATGACAGCACGCTTTTCAACTTCGGTAACCCCACTCGGGACACAAACCATCACGTATGGCTTACCACTGTTTTTACCAAGCGCTTTTTCGATATAGTATTTCATCATTGCAACCGTTGTATCATAGTCGGCAATGACACCGTCTTTCATCGGTCGAATTGCGACAATGCTTGATGGCGTACGGCCGATCATTTCACGCGCAGCTTCCCCAACCGAGATGACCTCTCCAGTTTTCGTATTTTTGGCAACAACTGACGGTTCGCGTAAAACAATTCCCTTACCATCAATGTACACAATCGTATTGGCAGTTCCTAAATCGATGCCAATGTTTTTAGTTCCGATTCCAAGCACGTTGTTTCTTCCCTTCATCATTTCAATCTGTTAAATTCTCACAATAATATTAGTATTATAACATAGTGTCACCACGCTGCGATATACCTTTCTTACACACAATACAGCAAATGAAACTTTTTCAAAATGATTGTCACGTAACTTAATGAATTATTTACATTTAATCCATTAATTGTGCTTCTCGCATGCTCAAATAATCGTTCTGCCCAATCACAAAACTATCCAGTAATGTAACCCCCAACAGCTGGCCGCACTGATTCAGCCGTTTGGTAAACGCAATATCATTTTCAGAGGGTTCCGTCACACCGCTGGGATGATTGTGCGCCACGACAATTGATTCCGCATGACAGTCAATGGCAATCGAAAAGATCTCCCGTGGATGCACGGGACAAGTTGTTAGGGTTCCACGAAAAACCACCTGTTGACGCAAGATACGATGTTTCACATCCAAACAAATTAAACATAAATTTTCTTGAAAATCGTCCTGAAATTCATCAATCAGAATCTGCCCAATTTGACGACTAGAAAAAATTTTTCCCAGCACTGGTCGGGAACTACGGGCAACTCGCCGGCCGAGTTCAATTCCAATCAGCATCAACTGTAATTCTTCAACACCCGAATTAACTAGATCTAGACGCTGCTGTTGACTAGCCCCTTTGAATTCACTCAATGATGGAAAAGCCGTTCGAAATTGATGACTAAGTTCCAGTGCCTGTTTTGGATTTAATTTTTGAAAAAAAGATGTGATTAGTTCCTGATCACTCAATGCGGTGCCTACTTGCTCATTATTATTCATCGTTTATCCTCCCATACACAATTAAAATACGGGAAAAACGAAGTTAATCCTTAAAATAATGTCGTACATCCGAAATAAAATACAACGATCCCGTAATAATCAGGACATCATCCCCGGATAACTGGTGCGCTAATTGCGTCACCCCATCTTGCCAAGTCGGTGCCGTTTGAATTTGCCGTTTATCTGGCCGATCAGCAATTAATTGTTCAATCGATGCACCAGGTCGTTGTTTTTTGGGACCGGCAAATGTTGTCAATACCAGATGAATCCTTGGTATTGCACGAAGCTCATCGATCATTTCATGCGTCTGCTTATCGGCCAACATCGCTACCAATAAATAGACATCCCTTTGGCTAAAGTTGTGCTCAATAGTGGCCCGTAACGCCTTCATTGCCGGTAAATTATGGGCACCATCTAAAATAATAGCCGGCGTTTCGTTGACCAATTCCATCCGACCAGGCCAGCGCGTCGTCTTTACCCCCCGTCGAATGGCACTCCAGTCCACTGGAATTGACTGACGGTTCCAAAATGCAATGACAGTCGCTACGGCGACGCCTGCATTTTGGACCTGATAATCGCCAAACAAACTAATTTGAAGCTTTTCTCGGCCAACCTGCGCATCACTAAATACGAGCTGGGTCATTAGTCCCTGATGCTCAAGTAAGGTTACTTGATAATCGACCTCGGGTTGAATAAGTGTGGCATTTTTGTGTTGAGCATCCGCAGTGATAACGGTTAGTGCCTCATTGGGCAATTGGCCGATCACAACCGGTACATTAGGCTTGATAATACCGGCCTTTTGGGTCGCAATCTCTGTCAAAGTGTTACCCAGAATATTCATATGATCATAACCCACTGTTGTAATGGCTGACACCGCAGGAACAATGATATTGGTTGAATCATACAAACCACCAATTCCCACTTCAACAATGACCACGTCGGGATGAACATCTCGAAAGTATAAAAACATAATTGCGGTCACAATTTCAAACTCAGTTGGGCCGCCTTCCGGTAAAACTTGATCCAAATGATCCACGACCGTTTTGACCCGCTGCGTATATGTCACCAAGTTTTGATCATCGATCGGCTGGTTGTCCAAACTAATCCGTTCATTAAATCTGGTAATGAATGGTGACGTAAACGTGCCCACATGATTACCGGCCGCCATCAGTATTGATCGTAAAAAGGCCACGGTGGAGCCCTTCCCATTCGTACCAGTAACATGAATCATGGTCAGTGTCTTTTGGGGGTCCCCCAGTTCCTGCATCAATCGGCGCATTCTTTTCAATGTCGGAATTTTTTTAAATTGTGTGCGCCCGTGAATAAATTGCAGCGCTTGTTCGTAATTTTGAATCTCCATATGTGCTCTTCAAATCCTCTCAATTCAGCAAAAGGACGGAACCGAACCCTCACCAGAGAATTTTGTTCCGTCCTTTAACACTGACGCTACTTTATGCGTTTTGAATCGAATCAAGTCGTTCTTGGGTGGCACTCAATTTCTGTTCCCATTCGGCTTGTTTTGCGCGTTCTGCAGCAACCACTTCTTCAGGAGCATTGGCCACAAAGCGTTCGTTTCCAAGCTTCTTGGTTGAGCGTTGCACTTCTTGTTTCAATTTGTCAATTTCTTTAGCCAACTTAGCTTTTTCTTCGTCCAAATCAACTAATTCAGCCATTGGAATATAGACCTCGGCGCCCGTAATAATTCCTGTTAAGGCTAATTTTGGTGCCGTAATTTCCGTTCCAATCGTCAATTCTTGTGGATGACAGAACCGATCGATATATTCCTTGTTATCACTAAACATGGTCCCGAGCGCTTCATTATCAACTTTAATCAACATATCCACCGGCGTTGCCATTGGTGCCCCAGCTTCATTGCGGATATTTCGTACCGCCTTAATGAGTTCGATTAAATGTCCCATTTGTTCCGATGCACTGGCATCTTCTAATTCAGAATGAGCAACCGGATATGGTGCGGTCACGAGTGATTCCCCATCGTGCGGCATACTTAACCATAGTTTTTCGGTAACAAATGGCATGATTGGATGCATCAATTTCAAGGTCTGATCAAGAACATAAGCCAAAATATTACGAGTATCGCTTTGTTGTTGCGCGTCACCACTATTCAGCTTTTCCTTCGACATTTCGATATACCAGTCACAGAAATCATTCCAAATAAAGTTATATAGCGCACGACCAGCTTCACCGAACTCAAATTTCTCGAATAAGCGCGTAACTTCCTTCACCGTATTATTTAATTGGTTAAGGATATAGCGATCCGCCAAATCCCACTTACTTTGATCTGGTAACTCAGGTTTTTCCATTTCACCCAAGTTCATGATTACGTAACGACTTGCGTTCCAAATCTTATTAATGAAATTCCAAGCCGCATCCATTTTGGTGTAACTAAAGCGCACATCTTGTCCAGGTGTTGAACCAGTGGCCAGGAACCAACGCAATGCATCAGCACCATATTTTTGAATCACATCCATTGGGTCAATTCCGTTCCCTAATGACTTGCTCATCTTCCGACCCTGCTCATCACGAATTAAACCATGAATCAATACATTCTTAAATGGTCGCCGTCCCGTAAATTCGGTACTTTGGAACATCATCCGGGCAACCCAGAAGAAGATAATATCATAACCAGTTACTAAGGTATCCGTTGGGAAATAGCGTTGAAAATCAGCACTATCCGTGTCCGGCCAACCCATCGTTGAAAATGGCCATAGTGCACTTGAGAACCAAGTATCAAGAACATCACTATCCTGTTCCCAATTTTCAGCGTCTTCAGGGGCTTCCATGCCAACATAGATTTCACCAGTTTCTTTGTGATACCACGCTGGAATTTGGTGTCCCCACCAGAGTTGTCGTGAAATAACCCAATCATGGATATTTTCCATCCAAGACGTAAAGGTATTTTCAAAACGTGGCGGCACAAAGTCAACTCGATCATCAGAATCTTGGTTTTTAAGTGATGCTTCTGCCAACGGCTTCATCTTCACAAACCACTGGGTCGACAAACGGGCTTCAACTTGAACCCCAGTCCGTTCCGAATGACCAACCGAATGCACGATTGGTTCAATTTTTAGCATGTACCCTTCTTCTTGTAGATCATGAACAATGGCTTCACGTGCTTCAAACCGGTCCATACCTTCGTATTTACCAGCATTGGCATTCATGGTGGCGTCTTCGTTCATCGTGTTAATACGCTTCAAATTATGCCGATTACCGACTTTAAAGTCATTAGGATCATGAGCAGGGGTAATTTTAACCATTCCGGTTCCAAAATCTGGTGTAACGTATTCGTCAGCGATAATTTCCGCTTCACGGTTAACTAACGGCACCATGACTTTCTTACCAACTAACGCCTTGTAGCGTTCGTCACTTGGGTGCACAGCAATTGCCACATCCCCAAACATCGTTTCAGGACGAGTAGTCGCGATTTCAATATAGTCCTTGCCATTGTATGTGGTCCCATCGGTGAAAGGATACTTAACATGGTAAAAGGCACCTTTATCGTCTTCATGAATAACTTCAATATCAGACAACGCAGTCCGTGCCTGTGGGTCCCAGTTAATGATATACTCACCGCGATAAATGAGTCCTTTATTATATAGATCAACGAACACCTTCCGTACAGCCTTATTTAGGCCTTCATCAAGGGTAAAGCGTTCCCGATCGTAGTCCAATGATAATCCGAGCTTAGCCCATTGCTGGTGGATAATATCTGCATATTCATCCTTCCAATCCCATACCTGTTGAACAAACTTCTCACGACCAAGATCGTAGCGCGAAATTCCTTGATCACGGAGCCGTGCTTCAACTTTAGCCTGGGTGGCAATCCCAGCATGATCCATTCCGGGCAACCAGAGCGTATCAAATCCTTGCATCCGCTTTTGGCGAATAATCATGTCTTGCAAGGTCGTATCCCAAGCATGTCCTAAATGGAGTTTTCCAGTAACATTCGGTGGCGGAATCACGATTGAATACTTATGTGCTTTCTTATCACCATTTGGTTTAAATAGTCCTTGATCAAGCCATTCTTGGTAACGACCTGATTCAACGGCTTGTGGATCATATTTGGTCGACATGTCTGTTTCTTTTGCCATGGAACCACTCCTTTTCGCTGAATATTTAATGTGCATCAATACAAAATAAAAAACCCATCCTAATTGAATAGGACGAGTTTCTCGCGGTACCACCTAAATTGGGAATTATCCCCACTTAAATCACGTTAACGGATGTTATCCGGGCCACTCAACACTGCTAAGTGACCAGCTCGCAAGCTACCTTCAATGCATGTCAGCCAAGGATCTTTCACTAACGTCCTCTCTCTGGAGACTGCCACACACCTACTCTCTTGTTCGATGCTTATTGACGTATATCATAGACAATAATTGAATGCGAGTCAAGCACTCAAATTAATTTTTTCAATGCATTAATGGCGGCTAAATAGTTAGGTTCATCAGTTTGTTCTTCAACGATTTGCCGATAAACAATTTGGCCCTGTGCGTTTACAAGAAAAATCGACCGTGCAAGGACGCCAGCATTGGGGCTGAGTAGCTTCATTTCGTAGCCAAACGACTCCTCGCTGTCAGACATCATTTCCATCTTTTCGACATCTTCAGCTGCGCACCATGCTGCTTGCTCTTTGATTGTATTGGTTGAAACGGTAATAAAACGAACATTCGGATACTGATCCACCGTTTTATTAAATTTCTTAGTTTGAATGCTGCAAACCCGGGTATTAATATCTGGTACAACACTAATTAATAGCGGTTGACCAATCAACTCCCGCGTTTTCACCTTCTGATCTTCGGCATTAAACAACTTAAAATGTGGTAAATCCTGACCCACTTCTGGCGGATTACCGACTAATGTTTCAACTTGACCCTGGCGTGTTATTTCCACAGTCACGCACTCCTTCCTAACGCTTTTGCCCATAAAATATCTGGGGTTGTAATAAAACTACAACACTTTGTTAACCTTTGCAAGCCGTTAGACTACGAATTGATAATTGATCACTTAGAGTAATTCGGCAAAGGCATCCGCTTCCTGGTTCAAAAACTCTTCCCCTGCGTGAACTTCGACAATTTTAACGCCGTCGAGGGCCCGTTGCATCAACCCCTCAACATCTAACCGAGATTCATACACACGTGCCCGTTCAAGGTTGGGCTTTGTTTTAGGACTAGGTGGCGCAAAAATTGTACAGCAGTCTTCAAAAGGTAAAATTGATAATTGGTACGTATCAATATCTTCGGCAATTTTAATAATTTCTGTCTTATCTAGTGAAACCACCGGCCGTAAAATCGGCAGTGTGGTAACATCATTAATCGCCAACATGCTTTCCATCGTTTGTGACGCAACTTGTCCGAGGGATTCCCCATTAAAAATTGCGAGACCATGCCGTTTTAATGCCAAGGCCGCCGTCAATCGTAACATCATGCGCCGTTGAACCGTCATCAAGTAGCCTTCAGGAACCTTCTCCTTAACAGTTTCTTGAATCTCCGTAAATGGTACCTGTAAGAATCGAATCGTACCACTATACCGGGCTAACTTACCCGTCAACTCTTGCGCTTTAGCTAACGCCTGTTCGCTTGTGTATGGTGGACTAAAGAAATGGACCATTTCCATGGAAACGCCCCGTTTCATCCCCAAATAACCAGCAACAGGAGAATCAATCCCCCCAGAAAGCATTAGCATGCCCTTGCCAGAAGTTCCGACTGGTAACCCACCGGCTCCTTGAATCGTTTGACTAGAAAGAAAAATACCATTCGCCCGAATTTCAACACGCACAACCAAATCTGGCTGATGAACATCGACACTTAGTTCAGGAAATGCCTCAAGTAAATATTCACCAAGGCGCGTATTCATTTCGTTAGTATCAATCGGAAACTGATGATCTGATCTTCGAGTATTCACCTTAAAAGTTTTCGTAGTTCCGAGTTGTTCCTTAACCATTTGAGCCGCCATTTCGGCTGTTGCTTCAAACGTTCGATCCACCTTGACGGATGGCGAGAAGTTTTGGATACCAAATACCAACTTCAGCCGGGCAACAACTTGATCGCTATCAGCCCCGTTTAAGCTCACATGGAGTCGGTCACGATTGGCTTGAATCTTAACCTCTGGTAAATCATGTAATACCTTCCGAACGTTTGATCCTAAACGATCAATAAAAGATTTTCGATTCTTTCCCTTAGTCGATAACTCACCGTACCGCACCATAATTTCACTATATTGCATAGTAGCCTCCCTTCTAATTACATAATCTTCTTAAATTCTTGATAAAGTGTATCAAACACACCGTTAAATTCAGCAGCTTCTTCAAGCGTATTCTGATCACCAAGGCTCACCCGAACTGCGCTAGTAGAAACAGTTTCGGGCACTCCCATTGCCGTAAGGGTGCTTGACGCCAAGTGTTTTTTTGACGAACATGCACTGGTGGTGGAAATATAAATGCCATGCTGCTCAAAGGCGTGGACAATCGTTTCTCCACGTACCCCTTCGATTGCAAAACATAGAATATGGGGGGCAAACAAGGCACTATCCTTTGAAAAGATTGTGACGTTTTCAAACTGTTCGATATGGTGTAAAATCGTTTGTTTGATTTGCCGTTCCACTTTAATACTTTGCGCTTCTTTATCTAGCAAGACCCGCAGTGCTTTAGCCATTGCCGCGATAGCGGGTAAGTTTTCAGTCCCGCTTCTTAGGTTTCGTTCTTGCCCACCACCAGTTAACAGCGGTGCAATCTTTCGACCTTGTTTTTTATAAATAAATCCCATCCCGCGTGGTGCGTGGAACTTGTGACCAGAAAACGTCACAAAATCGACCCGGCCATTAAAAATCAGCGACTGAATTCCCTTGCCAATTCCCTGTACAGCATCGATATGGTAGTGAACCTTTGGATAATCCTTCAGTACCTCTGCAACTTCTTTTAGAGGTTGAATCGTCCCAATTTCATTATTTACCGCCATGACGGACACCAGAATCGTGTCAGACCGGAGCGCCGCTTTGAGATCCTCGACCGAGATACGCCCATTTTCGTCAACAGGTAAGTATGTCACATCAAATCCCAGCTGTGCCAGTTGTTCCATTGAATTATGAATTGCTGGATGCTCCACGGCGGTCGTTATGAGGTGTTTGCCAAACGACCGTTTTTCGATCGCGGTTCCCTTGACCACCCAGTTATCACCCTCAGTACCGCCACTAGTGAATAGAATTTCACTAGGAAGTACCCCAAGTAAACTTGCAATTTGTGCCCGCGATTGCTCCAACAAGTGCCAAGCCGATTCACCAAAATTATGCAAGCTTGACGGGTTACCCCAAATCTTCTCGCTGACGGTTTGGTACGTCTGTAGCACCTCGGGTAGCACCTGTGTTGTGGCACTATTATCAAAATAAATCACAATTATCCCTCTTTAATATGGCATATTCCCCACAGATGAGTGGTTCCCATGCAAGATAGTGTTGCCAGTGCGGATAGCGGCACTAGCAACGAGTTCGACTCAATTTAAACAGCTCCCTATTATAACAGACAGGGTACTGTGTGAACAGTATTTGCATTACAAAAAAGGTGGACACCAAAGTGCCCACCTTTTTGAACAGATAAATCGCGATATTACAACTTGTTGTAGTATTCAACGATAAGTGATTCATCAATTTCTGCATCCATATCTTCACGTTCTGGAATACGTACCAATGAACCTTCAAGCTTGTCAGCGTCGAATTCAACGTATGAAGGACGACCAACAACAGCTTCAACAGCGTTCTTGATGATTACCAAGTCTTTTGACTTTTCACGGACGCCAATTACTTGACCAACAGTAACTTCGTATGAAGGAATATCCACACGCTTACCATCGACAGTAATGTGACCATGGTTAACCAATTGACGAGCTTGACGACGAGTAGTAGCCAAACCTAAACGGTAAACCATGTTATCCAAACGACGTTCGAGCAAAGCCATAAAGTTAGTACCATGAGTACCTTCTTTAATCTTGCCGGCACGAATGAACAAGTTGGCAAATTGACGTTCTGTCATGCCGTATGTCATACGGAGCTTTTGCTTTTCTTGTAATTGCAAACCGTATTCTGACAATTTGCTACGACGATCGCGACCATGGTCACCAGGAGCGTATGGACGACGAGCCAATTCTTTACCAGTACCTGAAAGTGAAACGCCAAGACGACGTGATAAACGCCAGCTTGGTCCTGTATAACGAGACATATATAGTTCCTCCAAAAAATTAATATGGAGTAAAATAATCCGATTGTAAGCTTGGTATTCGTGCAGGTCAATTTGCAACGTTCGCCTTTGCAGCCTCGGTTACTAGTTGAACCAAATGGCATCTCCCTGTTGACGAGCTTACCCACTTACCGCTGCATTATTTTACACAAAGAGTAGTATAACGCGTTTTATGAAGCTACGTCAAGGTGCGCCATCAAAACGGTCGCGAATTCTTTTAACTCTTGTTCGTCCTTAGCTGAAAAACGATCATAGTTAGTTGAGTCAATATCAAGTACACCAATTTTCTGACCAGTTGCAGTAATTAGTGGAACGACGATTTCAGCATTGGACTCACTATCACAGGCGATATGTCCTGGAAAGTCATGAACATTAGCAATTCGTTGCACCTGCCCTGTTTGAAGTGCCGTACCGCAAACCCCACTTCCGTTTTTGATGTGCATGCACGCAACTTTCCCCTGGAAAGGTCCCAAGACAAGCTCATCATTTGAGTCGTTATATAAATAAAAGCCCGCCCAACTGATCTTATCCCAGCTTTGCATCAAGAGTGCCGCCGCATTTGATAAATTAGCGACGTCATTTGATTCATTGAATAACAAAGCATCCAATTGTTGTCCCATTAGTGATGTCATCTTAAAAGCTCCTTAATTACCAACCGATTTAACGTGTTGCCATGATTGGTCTATGTTATAATTTTGAATAAGATGATTTTATATTTAATGTAGCTAAATTGCAATTGTAAAGTTTGGTACATAAGGGTGGGATTTCGAAATGTTGCAGGTTTTAATCGGTATTGTTGTCATTGCGTTAGTGGTTGCTGGTGGTCTTTATCTTTTTCAGCGACGGGCAATTAATCGTGTGAATGAGCTTCAGGCACAAAAACAGGCACTAGTGGCTAAGCACATCGAAGGAAAAATTAGTGATGGTGACCAGTTGAGTCTCACTGGTGATTCATTAGAACAGTTTGAAAAATTAAAACACGATTTTGAGCAGGTTCAGCAGCAGCTGTTCCCCAAAATCGACGCACTGATCGAAGCGATTCGGAGCGATGCACGGGGCATCAATTTTATTCTAACGAACCAAAAGCTTGCTGAACTCACCGACCTCGTTCAGCAAGCAACTGATCAGATTCACACTGATCAACAATCATTGCAGGAACTCCAAAAGATTGATCAAACACATCGTCACGCTGTTTCTGAATTAGAAAAAAAATATCAACAAATTCGTAAAAAACTGCTCTCTGAAAACTTTCGCTTCGGAAATAGTATTGATCAGTTAGAGGACCGCCTTTCTAAATTAGAGGACGCTTTTGATCAATTTAGCCAACTCACAATTGAGGGTGATCACTCTAATGCACATGACGTTTTACTTGAATTACGCGCGCAAACTTCAGAACTTGATAAAATCATCGCTGCTGTACCAGATCTATATCAAAAACTGGATCTCACATACCCGGAGCAACTAAAAGAACTCGCAAGGGGCTATCAAAAATTAGCCCAGCAAGACTACCAATTTGTGGATGCCGACATTGCAATGGAAATCGACAACATTAACAAGCAACGTAAAGAAACGCTTGGTAAACTGGCGCAGCTTGAAATTGATGCCGTTCAAAAGGCCAATACCAGCATTGAACGCCAAGTTGATCATCTGTACGATGTCATGCAAAAGGAAATTGATGCCCGCCCCGAAGTCACCAAACTCATGCCGGAAATTTCTAAGTTTATTATCCATGCTCAGAATCAAAACCATGAACTGCTGATTGAACTTGATCGCCTCAGCCAAAACTATACATTGGATCACGCGGAGCTTGAAACTACACGGGGATTGGGCGAACAAATCAAGGCCATCGAGAAGGATTATCAAGATGATATGAGCGCCATTCATAAACACACCGCCATCGACAGTCAAATCTTGGAACGTCAAAAAGCGGCCAATGAAAAACTGGTTCAGATTGAACTGCAACAGACCGAAGTCAACGACAGTGTTGCCGGGTTACAAGAAGACGAACAAAAAGCGAAGGAAACCTTAGCCCACTTTGCAACTGAAATTCACGCTATCAAGCGACAGGTTGAACTCCTTAATCTTCCCGGTCTCCCCAAAGAATACCTAGACTATTTCTTCGTTGTCAGTGATGAAATCACCAAGTTAGATGAAGATATTAACCGAATCAAGATTAATATGGAAGAAATCACCAAGCAGCTATTAATCGTTCAAGCTGATCTTGAAACTTTGCAGGAAAAAACAGATGACATTCGTGACAGTTCTCAACTCACCGAACGGCTATTACAATATGCAAACCGATTCCGTGAAAACCATCCTGACGTCGATGAAGCCGCACAAAAATCACAGCAGCTATTTGATCAAGATTTTGACTATTCCGCGAGCCTTGAGACAATTGCGACTGTCCTCGATAAAGTCGAACCAGGCTCATACAAACGGCTTGAATCGAGTTATTATGATAGTATCGAACAAAATAAGTAATTCTTGGTTCTCCGCTCACAGTAGTGGAGAACTTTTTTTACAACCAATCTCGATATATCGGCATTACCGCATCAACCGTTGCTTCAATAGCCGCTAGCTGTTGATTGGCGTCCAATGCCATTAATTCCGCCTGTGACCATATCCGTCCGACCAAAAATTCACTTTTAGGATGTTGTTCAAATTGCGTTAACGTCACCGCTAAATGCTCGGTGTCGTTGACCACGTGATCTGCGGTAGTGTGATCGTTGCTCAACTGCAATTGGGGCCTTCTTTGAATCTCCGACTGGCTCCGTACAACACGGCTGATCAGTGTCTCATCGTTTTGCTTACCTTCTTGCAACACAACTAGCCAGACAAACAATGCGTGTGGCCACAGTCCAATTTCGAGGTGTGGGTCCTTTTTATATCCCCGTTTTTGTGGTCCAAATGCGATCCATGTATCAACTGGTGGGTTAACTGTTCGTCGCATGTGTTTGGCAACGTGCGGATACAACATTACCTGCTGCCGTTCAAATATTGGTTCTAGGCGTGTGGCCAGGGACAAGAATTTAGGATCAATAATGGTCTTAATTTTGGTCATTCGCCCGGCCAACGTGTCATCTTTAAAGACTTCAAAGTCCGCATCTGTAAACACTGTAAAACAACCCCTTTACTCAATTTAACTTCGTATAAATGTTATAATATCGTCAGTGAAAAAGAAAGGACTACTACCAATGTCTGCAAATTCTAAAATTCCTGAAGACAAGCATCTTCAAAGTGCACTATATGGCACCCCGAAAGTTAATCCTGACGAGCAACGCCGCTACTTAGGAACCTTCCGGGAGCGTGTTTGTCTCACTGTCAGCATCGAAGAGCTAACGCAAGACGAATGGACGCAAGGCTTTGCCAAGGAAATTGCTACTGAACAAGCTGAAATTATCTTCTTCAATGGCAATATCGATCAAAGTAAATTAAGACCCTATATTCTAACAGCCACCAAATCGGGGGTTAATTTTACGATTAAAACTAATCCAGAGTATCGTACCAATCCGGACAACCTGGCCATCGTCGTTGCTTCCAAAAAAGCCATCTATGTCCAAACGGTAGATATCGCTAAAAAGCACCAACCAGATCAAGCTGGCGATCAATCGGCAGCGCCTAAAAAAAAGTCATTTTGGTCTCGTCTTTTTAAATCATAAGTCATTCAAAGGAGTCTTCACATGCAACAACCTTTAGCCTATAGAATGCGGCCTACCAAACTTGAAGACATCGTTGGCCAACAGCATCTCGTTGGTCCTGGAAAAATCATTTCCCGGATGGTGACCGCTAAAATGTTATCTTCCATGATTCTTTACGGGCCACCAGGAACCGGGAAAACCAGCATTGCCAGTGCCATTGCTGGCTCAACCAAGTATGCCTTTCGCATGCTAAACGCCGCCACCGACTCCAAAAAGGACCTTCAAATCGTGGCGGAAGAAGCCAAGATGAGTGGAACCGTAATCCTACTTCTAGATGAAATTCACCGACTCGATAAAACCAAACAGGATTTTTTGTTGCCCCATCTCGAAAGCGGCCGAATTGTCCTAATTGGTGCCACAACTGAAAATCCATACATCTCAATTAATCCCGCCATTCGTAGTCGAACCCAAATCTTTCAAGTATATCCCCTTACCGAAGCTGAAATGACCGCTGCCGTGCAACGAGCACTCAAAGATTCCAAAAATGGCTTGGGTAAATTGGATATCGATTTAAAACCCGAAGCACTGTTACAACTTGTCCGAGCAACCAACGGCGATCTTCGAAGTGCGTTGAATGGTCTAGAATTAGCCGCAAAATCTACACCGCAAAACGAAGCCGGTCAGATCGTGCTCACGCTCCCCATCATCGAGGAAAGTGTTCAACATAAAGCTCTTTCCGCAGACAAGGACGGGGATGCCCATTACGATGTTATCTCCGCTTTCCAAAAATCAATTCGAGGTAGCGATGTAGATGCTGCACTTCACTACCTCGCACGACTCGTGGAAGCTGGTGATTTACCGATTATTGCGCGCCGACTAATGGTAATTGCGTACGAAGATATCGGTTTAGCTAATATGCCCGCCGCCAACCGCGCTGTCACAGCCGTCATGGCCGCTGAAAAATTAGGTTTCCCAGAGGCCCGTATTCCATTGGCAGATGCCGTTATCGAATTATGTCTCTCGCCAAAATCAGATTCTGGCATTTCGGCCGTGGATGCCGCAATTGCTCGCATCAAAAAAGGTAACTTTGGCGATGTTCCTGCCCACCTCAAGGACGCTCACTACAAAGGGGCCGAGAAGCTCGGACATGGCGTCGACTACCAGTTCCCACATAATTTTGAAAATGACTGGGTCCAACAACAATATTTACCAGACAAAATTAAGCATGACCAGTACTACCGGCCCAAAACGAATGGTCGATTTGAAGCGGCACTGGCCAACCAATACCAACAATTGCTTAACGCGCAGGGGATTAAAAAGAAAAAGTAGTTAAATTGATTGCGCTATCATAAACAACATGCTAACATGTATATAGAAACTCTAAAGTGTACGCGTTGTTCATACTACAGTTTTGCCTTACAGTCTTACGACATCGGGACTAGTGTTCGTTATATGGATAACATGCCTTATCGCTTGGTAGTTAGAGATATAACAACCGTGACCCACCTGTTTTTAACACAGGTCAACACTGACGAACGATTAACGGCACCGTTGAGTTTCTTTTAATAGAATATTAGCTTAAGTTACGACTTAATTGTCGTAACTTATTTTTTTGCACTCAAAAAGCGTATCTGTATACGCAGATACGCCCTTAATGTCTAATTATTTACGATTTTTTACATTCTTGACAAAGTGGTTGTCCAAGTCCGTCCGAACAACTAACACGTCACAAACTGCAGTTCTAGTAACATACTCTGTAATCGAACCAATTAATAGTCGTTCTACTGCGTTTAACCCAGTAGCACCGATCATGATTAAATCAGCTTTCATTTCCTTAGGTACGTCATGAGCAATAATTGTCTTTGGTGCACCATATTCGATCGTGTAGCTGACATTCGTCACACCTTCGGCCTTGGCATCATCAATGTACTTATCCAGCGTTTTCTTGGCCGTCTCCGTAACTTGTTCAACCATTGAGGTATCAAAACTAGAGATATTTTGAAATGCCCGGGTATCCACAACATGGAGTAACCGTAATTCTGTTTCAGAACCGTTACGCTTAGCCACCGCAATGGCCTTTTTAAAAGCTAACTCCGCTTCCTTGGATCCATCAACTGGAACGAGGATATGTTGATATTGTTGTAACATAAATATTACCCCCCTACTTTGTTTGTATCTTCATTTTACGTTATTTATGAACAAAACACAAAGCAAATCCCTAATAAAGGCAACATTGTTTTCGCTTTCATCACTTATGATTTAAAAACCATACAAAAGTGAACGAAAGAAACGTCCCAGAAAAACAACCGACACTCAAGATTGCCACGGTGAAGCCCGTCGAACCCACAAATGCGGCCGTGAGTGCCAACGCACCAACCACCAACATTTCAATTCCCCAAATCAATACCGCCCACTGAAATTTAACGCTTTTTCGCGGATCAAAAATCAAAAATGGTTTGTGCCTGTGGGTAACCAGGTAGTACCCAATATAAAGTGCAATTATTGCAAATAAAGTCGTTAAAGCTTGAATTGCCATTCATTTTTCCTCTTGTTCTTATGAGTTTCACTTAACAGCTGTCAATTATAACAAATTTTTCCCAGCAACAAAACTCTCACACTCATGATAGTTTGAGCTGTTGTTGTCGAATAACACTTAGCAGCTTGGGATGTTGACATACAATTCCTAAGCTTTCAGCGATTCGAAGCGTTTGTTGTCCGGCAGTTACATCCCCCATGGTTAATTGAGTCACCGCCAATTGATAAAAAGCCTGATCGATGCCAAATAGCGTTTCAAAGTGCCGACAAAGTGCTACCGCTTTTTTTCCGTGTTGCAGACTCACCGCCAATTGATCCAATTGCCGATTCAGCTGAGTCAATTTCAAATTTAACGCAATTAACTGCCGTGCGGTTGCCCCTACTAATTGTCCCGCAGTCATCTTTGTTGCTTTTTGGGCTAGCTGTTCCGCGGTTGACGTATCCCCATTTTTTAAATATGCGATGCCGGCCGCAACCGTTGCCATTACTTGATAGATATCAGTTTCGTTGGCAGCGAACTGCTTTAAAGCGAGATTAAAATTAAATAGCGCCTCTGTCGGATCACTTTGTTGCATGAGTTGAAGCATTCCCAAAAAGTAATAGTAACGTTGCTTATCGTGACCGGTCCGCAACTGTTTAATTCGAATTGTGTTCAATAAGTTAGCCGTGAGTTGTGCGTCATCCGCCAAAACGGCATTATCGATCCGCTCAAAAATGTCGGTCAAACCATTATTAGTGGTTTCCAACACATCCGCAACGTCAACGCCGAGCCGCTCACAGATTTGAAATAAGATGGGCATGCTTGGCAATTGATTATTCTTTTCAATTAAGCTGACCGTTGCTTGCGTACAGATTCCCTGGGCCAACTCGGTTTGTGATAATCCGAGTTTTTTCCGTAATAACCTAACTTGCTCGCCGCGAATTTTCAAGTTTTATCGCCTCGCCTCTTAAATGATTTGCCACAAAAAATTCTCCGCCTGATACATGATGCCATTGGTAACGTGCGCCAAGTGGGTTTTAACCAGACTAGTATCATCGGTAATAATTCCATCAACCCCCGCGGCCACCATCCTTTTAGCGGCTACCGGCCGATCCACCGTCCAAGCGTAAACTTTAACATGATGATCATGCAAATAATTCACGTACGCCCGATTAACGGCACGGTAGTCAATCGAGTAAAAATCAACCCCGGTCGTTTTTAAACGGCTAATAATAAATGGTCGAATCAGTCCCAGTTGTTGGTGCTTTACATGCTGTCCGAGCTCTTCAATAATTGAATCATCCACAGAATGTACGGCGAACTGATCTGTCTGCCATGCGTGTCGATAACGCCGCACAAACTCCCGGGCCGATTGACGAGAATCGACCCCCGCTTGCGGCTTAATCTCAACAATCAGTTTTACATGCAGATGCCGTGCAGCTTTTAAATAGGCATCAAACGACGTCAATTTTGTTTCTTGTCCATGTTCCCTAACGTGCACCTGCATTAGCCGAGACAATCGGTGATCTTTTACTAGGATATTACGGTGCGCCAGATGTGCTAAGTTGGGGTCATGCAGACAAACAAATCGGTGATCCTTAGTCTCTTGAATATCCATTTCCATTCGCTTTGCGCGGTTGCTTGTTTTTTTTAAACTTTGCAGTGTATTCTGCACCCCATTATGACCATCAACTCCCCGATGAGCGATCAAAGGAATCGTCGACGAACGTGGGAAGCTAGGCTGAACGACCATCCAGCAAATGGTACATCCTAAACAAATCGCCGCCAGACTTCCGGTAAAACAGGGTTTAAGAGTACCTACCTGATCAATCCTTAAATAGCGGACTAACAGCCAACTGGTCGTATTTGCCGCAAACAGTGTTCCAGCAGCAACTAAGATCACCGCACCACTACGATTATTGAGAAAAATTCCTCCAGTTGCAATTAACCCCAAGCCTAGACTTTCCATCAGCCAGATACTAAATGAACGCCGACGAGAAAGACTGGCGCGTGCCAATTTAGTCGGCTGAAGCCAGTGCAAGGTCACCGGTTGGACACTCCACCAACTTCCTAGTAGAACCAGATACGTTAATACTGCAATTATACCTAGCAATAAGCGATGCAGATAAATAAACTGCAATCCCATATCAGGAACTGGCAGGGCCATCAATAAATAGCTCGTAAGCCCTAAACCGCCCAATGGTAAGATCAATATCCAATTGATGATAATTAACACGATCAATTTTACAACCGATTGTCGTGTTCGTAATTCCAGCCGCCGTGCTAACCACCACGTGACCACCCCAAGACAGCCTCCGAGCCAGAGCCATTTAACTAACAGACTTAAATCGGTCGTCCAAAGCCAGTTGTTTGTCATAATGGCGAGCCATAAAATTACCGTTAATTCATGCCTTTTCACTAAAATCACCCGTTGTATCAAAAAGGCACCTGCCTTATCTAGCACGTGCCTTTTGCATTAGTTGGTTTGATTATACTTCTTTTCACCAACATGTTCAGTACCTAATTCTTCAAAATCATATTTAATTTGCTGATTACGCTTGTACTCGGCAAATCCATACTGAATAATTTCGTCAATCAAATCCGAGTAACTGATGCCTGAAACTTCCCACATCTGCGGATATAAACTAATGTTGGTAAAGCCTGGTAATGTATTGGGTTCGCTCAGATATGGTACACCATCCTGATCAACTAAAAAGTCAATTCGTGATAGTCCCTTCATTCCGAGCGCAACGTAGGCTCGTAACGCCATATCAGTAATTTCTTTGGTTAATTCATCCGATAGGACAACCGGTAATTCAAACACCACACCGCTCGCATCAACAAACTTATTTTGATAGTCGTAAAATGCATCCGATTCGGGTACCCGTACGGCCCCGAGCTTCGATGCCCGTGGTGCTTCGTTCCCTAAAATTGAGATTTCAATTTCTTGTGGTTTCACAACCGCCTGCTCAACTAAAATCTTAAAATCATAGTTAAAGGCATCTGCTAGCCCTGATTCATATGAAGCCGCATCCGTTGCCTTATGAATACCAACTGAAGAACCTTGGTTAGCTGGTTTAATGAAGACGGTGTCGCCCAATTCCGCACTAATCTTAGCCCACGTCATCTCGTCCTTGTTTTCAGGCGTGACTAGGAGATACTTCGTGTTGCGAACCCCCGCCTGATTGAGGATGCGTTTCGTCATATCCTTATCAAACGATGCTGCAGACGCTAAAATTCCTGATCCGATATATGGCTTTTTAAGTAGCTTGAAAAGTCCTTGAACCGTGCCATCTTCACCCAAGTTACCATGAATGACTGGGTAAAAAATATCAACATCCTGAATTTCTCCCAAGGCCATGATTGGTGCCAATGGGTTGCTCATGTCAATCTTTGGATATTCATCGGCAACCACTTGGTCCTCATCTTCACCATTAAAAATTCGTTGTGATGCTTGATGACCTAACAAAATACCATCTTTGGTAAACATGAATAGACTAACATCATATTTCGTCTTATCCATGGCGTCATAAATATTATGTGCTGAACGCTTTGACACATCGTGTTCAGAAGAGTTGCCTCCAAACAGCAATGCAACATGAATCTTCTTTTCTTGCATTTTATCTCACACCTATTCTCCGATTTATAGAACCCTAAGTATAGCATGTCAGTAAGATGTTTGAAAATGCTTTACTTAGAAAATTCATTATTTTCTAATTTATAAAATTCTGGCCACCAGCGATGTACTTAATAATTTCATCATCAAACCCACCACTAATTAGGATCGCTTGCATCAGCCGCATATGATTAAATACGACAGTCCACTGTCCTTCCGTTTGAGGCTGATAATCGCTCATGATTTGAGATCGCCAAGCTTTTAGTTGCAACAGAAAATAACTGCTATAAAGATGGTTCTTCTTGGTTAATCGTGATAAATACGCCGTTAATCGCTGAGATTCACCAAAAATTAATGGCGTTTCAAGCCGCTTATATCGTTCAATCAAGACCGTCATCAAAAAAATCTTATCTGAGCGCGCAAGATCGTCTCGTTGTGATAACTCGTCGAGTACGTTACCAATGTGGGTATACGCATGGGCCCAGCCATTACGCTTGACAAAGCCACGGGTATCCGTTTCTAGCACAATATAAACAGCCATTTGATCGACTAACCGGTTTAACATCTCACTATTCAGGAAAAAATAGCCCGCTCGATCACCGTACAAAAGTGTCGAGAGTAATAAAACAGCAAAAGAGCGTTGAAAAATACCATTATTTTTCCGCTCTTCAATATGATCAAACATAATCTCATCCGATAGTAAATAATTAAACGTCTGGGTCATTTGATCCTTGGTCAGAATTTGATCCTCTAACAAGTCGTTGAACAAGAAGTAAACCCCTTGATCCCGGACCGCTGAATTAGTGGATCCAATATGACTTAGCAATTCAAACAACTGTTGGTTTGTAATTGCGGTCAATTCATTTTTATTCAGTTGTTCGCGTAACTCCTGCAGTAACTCTAAAACGTCACTTTCATCTGCTGGTTGCTCAATTTTCGTTGAACGCTGGCGTTTCACGGGGTCGATGATCTTACCAACTTCATCGCCTAGTGACTGGAAGATCTCCCCTTGATTCACCTTAGAGCGTAACTCTGAAAGTTGCTGTCTTAATTGTTGAATTTGCGTCATTCGGATTCCTTCCTTACTCTATTAATTAATAGCTCAATCTTATCACAACCGGATACAATTGAGGATCGAAAGAATCTCGTTTTACCAAATTAATCTCGCCGTAATTTCATTTTGCTACTAAAGAAAAATGACAACAACAGCATCACAACCAGCCAGACTAACACGAAGAGACTAATGTTAAGTGGATTCATCATCCCCGTTTTGTCTGAATAACCGATAATAGCTTTCAATACATTAGCGACCGCTTCTTGATTCTTCAGCATTGCTTTGACCAGTTGCACGAGGAGAATGAGCCCCACAATCGGAACACCAATGATTACAGTTGCTTTTCCACGCTTGCTAAGAAGCGCAAGGCCGTATCCAACCGCCAACGCTGTGGCAAATAAGCTCAACATATTCATGAAATCAAAGGCCAACGCAGCGCCCCATTCTGCTCCCTTAGGCGTGCCGAATAAGCCAGCATATAATAAAGACCCATGATCCACCAACGCATCAATTCCTTGAACAATGACTATGGGCAAAGACAGTAACAAAATTCCCTTCACGCGTGCCAACCAAGCAGTTCTTCGCGATATTCCATTTTGGATGGTCAATTTAAAATTATTGTAATTGAAGAACAAACAGTCCGCAATGGTGTAGAAGATGGCGACCGCCAGCAACTCACTGACAAAATTACTCCACGTCATTCCAGACAGATTACTGCTGACAATGAGCGAGATGAGCGTTGGCACAATCACGACAATGGCAAAAAACCAGATATAGGTAGTCCCTAAATGAAACAGTGAATTTTTAAAATTATAAATGGCTAATCGATTACTCTTAGTGTTCATTTTGCTGATGCCTCCCGTTCGTCAGGTATACAAATAGTTTTTGTAAGTCTAAATGTTCAATCGTTACTGAATCTGGAATAATTCTTGTATCATCGAGGGTACCAAATACATAGTTGGTTGTAATTTGGCCAAGACTCTCTTCCCCAACCACATTGAGTCCTTCAGTGTAGGCTAACACAGCCGGCCGTGGCCCAGTGATCGCATACGATCGAGCGATAAGTTCCTCGACGTCTTCATCTGCCAAAAGTTGGCCGTCGTCGATCATGAAAACATGTTCCACTAAATTAGCAATTTCTTCGATCAAATGTGTCGAAATCACAAATGTACGTGGCCGTTTTTCATATGCTGCCAATAATTCTTGATAAAATAGCTCCCGATGATTTGCATCTAATCCGAGTACCGGTTCGTCCAAGAAAATATAATCTGCAGGAACACACAACGCAATAATGAGTTTAACAATGGAATGGTATCCAGTTGATAACCGGCCAAATCGTTCCTCTAAGTTAACCTGAAACTTACCCGCTAATTCATGCGCAAGTGGCCAATCAAATTGACCATAGCTCATCTGTACCAAGTCAAAAATCTTTCGAACCTTCAGTCGTTCAGCATATAAATTCGCCTCACTCATCAAGTACATTTTTGAGAGACAATCATCATTTTCAAAAACTTCTGTATTATCAAGCATGACATCCCCGCTGCTTGGGAATATTCGATTAGTAATTATATTTAGTAGTGTACTTTTACCAGCACCGTTACGCCCCAGCAATCCATAAATCTTTTGTGGTTCCAACGTCATCGTCACGTCTTTTAAAACCTGATGTTTGCCAAAATGCTGTGAAATATGATTAACGTGTAGTGTCGTCATTTTGATACCCCCGTGAAATCAGTTGTTCCAATTTATCCTGCGTTAAGCCCAACTTCTGAGCTTCTTGAACCAGGTTCAACACATAATCAGAATAAAAACTTTCTCGTCTTTGATGCATAATTTTATCCTTCGCTCCTTGTTTAACAAACATTCCCAGCCCACGCTTTTTCTCAATCAAATCCTTAGCCACCAGTAAATTCATACCCTTTAATACCGTGGCAGGATTAATATGAAACTGCTTTGAAATTTCCGTTGTCGAAGGGACCTGATCATCCTCATTAAAACCGCCCGTAAAAATTGCCTCTTCTAATTGCGCGGCAACTTGTTGGTAAATCGGTTCAGTACTATCAAAATTAAACTGCATCCTCTCACCCCCGCTTCGTGTCTTTCAAAACCAGTTGTCGATAAATAACGACCGTTACAACGTAGTACACGGCGTAGCAACCAACAAACATAAGGCTGGCCATACCAAAGGTACGATATGGACTAAGCATCAATTTGGTAAACATCCGCAAGCCCAATGCAACATAACTTACTCCAAGGACGGCAGGAATAATAAACAAGGTTCCAATTTCAGTCACCAGTGCCCAGTTTAATTGCCGCTGACTAGCCCCAATATTATTCAACACGTGATAGCGTCGTTGGTCAGCGCGGGTCCCTGATAATACTTTAAACATCAAGCAACTGGCAAGCATTGTCAAAAAGGCAAGCCCCAAGAAAAGGCCCATAAATTCTAGCCCACCAAACATGGAATTAGCGACTAAATACATGTTGTATCCGTTACTCGTCTCCATCCCACTTTGCTGTGCCGCTGTTTGATACTTCGCTAGTTTCTTCAGAACTGGCAAGCTGGCATGCAAATCTTTAACTCGGATTAACGTCAGGGCTGCACGCTTACCCGTTTGTGCTTTAAATTTAGCGGGTGTCAAAATAATGATTTCTTTATTCCGAACACTCGGATCTTGCAGCTCCTTAAACATCGCCTGTTCAGTGCCGGATTGAATCAACTTTTCGTTGGGAATGTTTCGGTAAGTTGGTGCCGAAACACTGGTCGTATCTTTGATAGTTCGAACCATCTGAAACGGCTGTTGCTTCAATTCTGCCTGATTGTAATAAACATACTTTCCTGCACTAATTTGATGGTACACAACCTTCTTTTGAACGTTCAACTCTTTGATCAACTTTTGTGCCTTCGCACTTGGATTCGTTAAGTTCATCGTATACGCACTGGCACGTTCACTGACAACCGGGATCTGTTGGTAATAGCCCGTTCCGACGGTAATGGCTCCCAATGCAAGTGAGAAGAGAATCGTCACCATGGTTAAAATTCGTGTATAACTTCCAATTCGAAATTCCAGTTGACCCATCGTGAACTTGCGTAAATTTTTGGATGAAAAACTGGTCTTGCGCAGTAGTCGAATAATTAGAGTGAACAGTGAGCCGATAAGCAAGTAACTACCGAAACAGATTGTCACTAATGCAATAACAATGGCCATCAACCGCAGCTGCTCAATGCGATCCATTGCAATAAATCCGACTGCTAATAACACGATACCGACGATTACACCAGCAAATAACTTATTTGTCGTCACCATTCGTTGGTTAGCTTGTTGCTGCGCATGAATAATTTGGGTCAGTGGTTTTCGATGGATCGAAATAATCGACGTAATAGCGCAAAATAGCGCTAAAATAAAGAAAATCACTAACGTCGTTACAACGGAAGTCACGGACCCCACATTCAACCCCGTCAATTTAAAATCAATCATCTTAGCTAATGCACCACTTGCAAACTGGGTCAAAACTGCACCCACAATAATGCCGATAATCGTTGACCCAAACTGAATGACAAAGGTTTCGATCATAATTAACTGATCAATCTTGGAGCGCCGTGCACCGAACGTCAGTAGCATCCCATAATCCTGTAGCCGCATCTGTAACAGAAACGACTGCGCGTACCAAACGTACACAATCGCAATCACCGTCAACAAGACAATGCCAAAGTAGAAAACCTGCGTCACCAGTGAGATACTAATATTTTGTTTCAAAAAATGCTCGTTAGTCGCAATTGACATAAAAAGGTAAAAAATGGCTGAGCTAATGATCAAGCCGGAAAATAAAATGAGATAGTCCGCCAAGCGACGACGAATTCCGGTAAGTCCTAATTTTAATAACATTGATTGTTCTCCTTATCTATAGGTGCCCAGATCAGATAGGATTGACTGATAGAAATCATGGCGCGGTTGACCATCTCTTTCGATCGTCTGACCAATTTGACCATCCTTAATCATTAAAATCCGTTCGCAATATGAAGCTGAGAATGGATCGTGGGTCACCATCAAAACGGAAACATGATCTTCCTGGTTGATTTGTGTTAATAACTCCATCAAATCACGCGCGTTGTCTGAATCCAACGCCCCAGTCGGTTCGTCCGCTAAAATTAACCGTGGTTCATTTACCAATGCTCGAGCCGCGGCTACCCGCTGCTTTTGACCACCAGATAATTGCGCCGGATATTGGTCAATAAACTTTTCAATCGATAGTCGGCGACTGATTTTTTCTACCTGTGCTCGCGATTGCTGCTTGTTTACCCCTTGAAGATCTAATGGCAATGCAATATTTTCAGCCGCGGTCAGATTTTCCAATAAGCTAAAATCTTGAAAAATAAAGCCTAACTGTTGGCCCCGAAACTCGCTTAACTGTCGATCCGCAATTTGGCTTAGATCCTGATCATTAATTTTAATCACACCACTTGTGGGACGATCAAGGGTTGCCAGTAGGTTCAATAGCGTGGTTTTACCCGAACCAGAAGCACCCATCACCCCAACAAATTCACCAGCCATGACCTGAAAATTAATGCCCTTTAGAGCCTCATAACTAGTTGTTTGTTGACTACCATATACTTTATGAACATCTCGTACTTCAATAACTGACGCGGTTTGCTTTTTCATAATACCCTCCATAGATAACTGGTTAATTACTTATGTAACCAACTATATATGGTTAATGCTTATTTGTCAAACAAAAATTCCAACTCCCGTTATCGCGGTTGTTGGAATTTTTGTTTTTTATGGTCGGTTCAATCCATCAAATTTTTGCTTAATAAACTCAGCAGAGCTCTTTAACTGTCCGTCTTCCAGTTCCGAAAGCTTTAGGAAAACCAATGATTCGATCCCATTTTTACCAACAATTGCTGGTTGCCCCACATAGGTCCCGAGTCCAGGATGGTAAGTAGATACCGGAGCTGCTAAATGGGCATCGGCAAGTACTGCGCGGGCCAATTTAACTGCACACGTTGCAATGGCATAGCATGTATACCCCTTACCATTGAAAATATACCATCCCCCACGGCGTGAATCTGTTTCAAGCTCCTCGTAGTTAATCCGGTAGTCCGCTTCAATTTCTCCAACCGGACGACCGTTAACCGTGACCGTTGACCAAGCTACAAATTGTGATTCACCGTGTTCACCATACACATAGCCACCAATGTTTTTCGGATCGACCCCTAATTTATTGCCCAATGCTCGTTGCATTCTCGCGGTATCGAGAAACGTGCCGGTCCCAAAAACTTGGTTGCGGGGTAATCCTGTCAACTCTTGATAATAGGCTGTTACCACATCACACGGATTACCAATGTTAATCAAGACCCCATTAAATCCAGATGCTTTAATCTTAGGGGCAATCTCTTGGACCGCGGCTTCGTTGAATTTTAACTCACCAAAACGATCACCATCTTGTTGAATCACATTAATATTCCCCATTGCAGAAATGATGACATCGGTATCTTTCAATGCCGCATAATCCTGCACTACGATCTTGGTCGATGTATCTAATCTCGCAATGGCATCCATTAAATCATACTGTTCGGCAACGACCTTATCCGAATTCGTATCAATCAACACGAGTTCATCCGCAATTCCCTTTGTCACCAATGTGTATGCAACTGTGGCGCCAACATGTCCCAATCCAATCACTGCTATCTTGCGCATTCCATCACCCTTTTTCTTTAATACCTTGATTATATTACAAAAGGAGCCGTCCCACTATCGTGGAATCGACTCCTTTTTTGGTGATGCTAGTTTTTTCCGTTTGGATAAACAGGAACAACAGCACCCTTATAATGCTTAGAAATCCATTGTTGAGTGCTCTTAGATTGCAGTGCCTTCATCAACTTTTTAATTGCTGGTTTATTCTTGTCACCCTTACGTACAGCAACAATGTTGGCATATGGTGATGAGTTCTTTTCAAGGGCAATCGCGTCCTTGGTTGGATTTAACTTCGCCTGTTCAGCATAGTTAGCGTTAATGACAACTGCATCGCCTTCACCCTTTTGATAGAATTGTGGCATCAATTTGGGCTCGAGATCCGTCTTAAACTTGATATTACGCTTGTTGTCTTGGATATCACTAAACTTGGCAGTCGTAATATCCGTTCCCTTCTTCAAAGTGATTAATCCGGCATCCTTGAAAAGGGTTAGCACACGGCCATAGTCAGAAACGTTGTTACTTACCAATACAGTTGCACCATTTGGTAAGTCCTTCAAACTCTTGTATTTCTTAGAGTAAATACCGATTGGTTCCAAATGAACTTTTCCGGCACTAACCAGTGTTCCGTTATTTTCTTTATTCCAGTTGTTAAGGAATGGTGTATGTTGGAAATAGTTGGCATCCAAGTTCTTATTCGCCAAATCTTTATTCGGTAACACGTAGTCTTGGAATACCTTAATTTTCAGGTTGATTCCTTCTTTTTTCAGTTGTGGCTGAACATGCTTCAAAATCTGTGCGTGTGGAATATTTGATGCTCCCACTGTCAAAGTTGTTTCCTTTGTTGATGATGACTTCCCACAGCCAACCAACAACAGTGCCACAGCTGCAACACTTGCTAAACCTGCAATCCATTTTTTCTTCATTATAATTCCCTCCATAACATAATTTGACTAACGCTTATCAATTCGCTTGACAGCAAAGTCTCCCAAATATTGAAATACAAACACAATCAGCACAATAATCACAGTTGCCATTAGTGTAACTGCGTTATTGGATGCTTGGAAACCATCCAAGTAAGCTAAATTACCCAAGCCACCAGCACCAATCGCACCGGCCATTGCCGTATACCCAATTAATGAAATTGCAGTGACGGTAATGCCCGAAACTAACGCTGGCATGCTTTCCGGTAGCAGAACCTTCAAAATAATCTGCCACTTGGTTGCTCCCATCGCTTCAGCTGCTTCGATAACCCCGTGATCAATTTCATGAAATGCAATTTCAACCAAGCGAGCGTAAAACGGCGCTGCCGAAATGATCAACGACGGTAATGCAGCTTGTGGTCCAATAATCGTCCCCATAATCAACTGCGTCGTTGGTAGTAACAAGACAATCAGGATAATAAATGGAATCGATCGAAAAATATTTACAAATGCTGCTACAATCCAATTCAAGATTTTAATCAAAATTGAACTACTACCATTGGTCTCAAACAAAACCAATCCTAACAAAATGCCAAGAATCGTGACGACAATAATTGAAACGACCGTCATCCAAATGGTTTCCCACGTTGCTTGTCCCATGTTCGCCCAGTTCACATTACTAAACTGAAAATAGGACGCAAATCCGTTACTGTTCACGCTTAATCACCTCTGTTTCAACACGCATGGTATTAAAGTACTCTAGCGCTCCTTGGAGACTATCATGATGCTCGCTCAACAACTGGATATAAAGTGAGCCCAAGGCACCTTCTTGCGTTTGATGAATATTACCCTCGATAATACTAAGGTCGACATCCGGAAATTGTCTTAACATTTCCGAAACGATTGGCAATTTTGCTTGGTCACCATGGAAAGTCAGTCGAACAATCAATCCATTTGGATACTTCTCCAACAATTCGCTGACGACCACCGTTGTGTCATCCAAACTTGCACTCGAGGTTTCTTGATTAACAAACCGTTTCGTAATCGCCTGTTGTGGATTCTTGAAGACATCCAATACCGGGCCTTGTTCCACGATCTTACCAGCATCCAGAACGGCAACATGATCACAAATTTTACGAATCACATGCATTTCGTGTGTAATCACAACCACCGTTAAATTCAGCTTCTTGTTAATATCAATCAGCAGATCTAACACTTCATCCGTCGTTTGTGGATCCAATGCACTCGTCGCTTCATCAGAAAGTAAAATTTCTGGATCATTAGCTAACGCCCGAGCAATCCCGACCCGTTGTTTTTGTCCACCAGATAATTCAGAAGGATATGCATTTTCACGGCCTTCTAGTCCAACCAGCGCAACGAGTTTTTGTGCTTTTTGCCGCCGTTCTTCTTTAGCAACTTTTGCAATTTCTAACGGAAACTCGATGTTTTCAAGTACCGTCCGTGACCATAGTAGGTTGAAGTGTTGGAAAACCATTCCAATCTTAAGGCGCTGTTCCCGCAGCTCTTTGCCCTTTAAACTACTGATTTCACTACCGTTAATTGTCACGGAACCGGTGGTTGGAAATTCCAACCCGTTTAACATTCGAATAATGGTACTTTTACCGGCACCAGAGTACCCCACAATTCCATAAATTTTACCATCTGAAATTGTTAGATTCACATCTTTAACAGCGTGAACGGTGCCTTCTTTGGCAGTGAATGTTTTGGAAACATTCTTAAATTCAATCACCGCTGAATCCCTCCTTTAAATCAAAAAAGCTTTCCATCCTGAATCGGCCTAAAAACCGATTCGGGACGAAAAGCTTTGCTTTGCGTGGTACCACCCAACTTTTTAGTAATCTTATAATTACTAACTCAACGAGTCTACTGACTCCCGCGCGATAATGGGCACGACCATTGCAAATTCATAACTCCCTTGAGTTACTTATTTACAAGTTAACGACCTCAAGACCATATTCGGCACCGTAACCTATTCCCTTTCACCAACCGGAAACTCTCTACCAGATTACTAGAACCTACTCATCCTGATTAACTTATACAACTTAAATGATGCTGAACATGATTATACTAATTCCAAAAATGAATGTCAAGTTCAGGGTCATCATTCAAAATCACATTTCAGCCTAGCTTTGAACCGTTAAAATCCAACGACTGCTCTCCACGTCACCATTTAAATCATCAGTCGAGTCAACCAAATTAGGATTTACAGCCACCACTTCACCGGTCACCGGACTAGGAATATCCGTAACCGCCTTTTCGGCTTCGACAGAAATAAACTCACCATCTTGCGTTAACTGCGTACCCACATCCGGTAAATCAATAAAATTAACCTGTCCGAGCTCACTCACACCATTGTTATTAAGTCCGATCTTTACTTGACCATCTGCAACGGGGGTTACCCAAAAATAACGACCTTCTTGTGCCATAATGACTGCCTCCTAATCACCTAAACTGTTCTTTATTACTAAACATATACGAACGTTGATGGAACCTCATCGACATGATCATGCCAATTCCCAACATGTTCCCGATTAATGATGACCCACCAGCACTGATAAATGGCAATGGAATCCCAGTTAACGGTAACAACCCAATGTTCATGCCAATATTTTCAAAGACGTGGAACAAGATCATCATGATTACGCCGGTCGAAATATAAGCATAAAATTCGTTTTTCGTATCAAAAGTAACACGAACCATTTGGTAGATCAATAGCAAATACAGCAGTACCAGTAATGCACCACCAACGAACCCAAAGTTTTCACCAATGACGGAGAAAATCATATCAGATTCTCGCACGGGTACGTAGACATTGGAATTATTGAATCCAGTACCAACAATTCCACCAGATCCAACCGCCTTGATACTTTGCCAAAGTTGATACCCATTATTCGACGTATCCTGCGACGGATGCAACCACGTATCAACCCGCGCAAACTGATAGGCTTGGAATCCTAAATGCTCCAAGATTGAACGGCCCCAACTTGTCGTAACAAAGGCAAGTGCAGTCCCCCCAATCACAGCAACTGCGGTCACACCCGGTACAATTATCCGCCAACTAATTCCGGAAACCAGCAACATTCCCGCAAAGATCGCAGCAAACACTAACGTCGTCCCAAAGTCATTTTGAAAATGCAGAGAAATGACGATTGGTAATAACCAGCCAATCATTTTCCCAATCAACGCAAAATCAGATTCTAATGTATGATTAGGATATTGCGTATTGTGATTTGTTATGACCCGCCCCATCATCAGAATATACGCGGGTTTCATCACTTCAGACGGCTGAAAGGTAATCGGACCAACCGCAAACCAACTTTTAGCACCGGTACTAACATAATAGGATCGACTGTAAAATACTAAGATTGCGAACATCAAAAATATTCCCAACCAATATGCAATCGGTGCAACCTTCCATAACTGTTCGGAATCAAATTGCATCACGATAATGATGGCAACCGTCCCAATCACGTACCACATTAACTGAGAAATAACGGCCTTCATCACACTGGTACTTGATTTATCATGGTTAGCGGCAACATATATTGAAGCTAGGCCAATTAACGCTAATAACAGTACACAAAAAATGATACCGTAATCAATTCTCGAATTTTCTTCTTTTACGTGTGCACTTCGCTGCATTACAAACTCCTTTTAACTCTACCGATTAAATTTTGTCATCCATGACTAGTTGTGTAAGTTATACTGACGCAACACTAATTCGATACCATCATCGACGGACTGCGCTCTAAATGGCTCTTCGTTAATTACCGCTTGAAACTTGCCTTGATCGTCAATCACCTGACCAACCACATTTTTACCAACTAGGACTTCGGTTATGTTTTTTGCACCATCTTGAACGTCACGAATTGAGACTTCAATTGTTTTATTTTTTTTAGACACGACTTCACCTTAAAATTTATTTTGTTGATTTCGTAGTAACGTGAAATGATCCGGTACCGGATCATAGCCCCCCTTAACAAGGGGATGGCACCTTAAAACGCGGGCAATGCCCATCAAAATTCCTCGATATCCAAATCGTTCAATTGCCTGCAGCGTGTATGTTGAACAGCTTGGGACATAACGACAAACGGGTGGCCGTTTGGCGGACACCCCTCGTTGATACCAGACAATTAAGATTTTGATCAATTTAAGCACGTTTATTTTCTCTTTTTACCTGTTTTTTGCATCCGTTCAAGTAATTCACCGGCGCCTTTAGCAACATTATCCAGTGGATCTTGAGAAACAACAACGGGAACCTTCAAATGTTCACTAAACAACTGGTCGATGCCGGCTAATAATGCCGTCCCTCCAGTTAACATTACACCACGATCGATAATGTCAGATGCTAATTCAGGCGGTACTGTTTCTAAGACGTTCATGGCAGCATTAATGATCTGTTGTAGCGTCTCATGAAGCGCACTTTCCACTTCATTGGCATCAATTTCAATTGAGCGGGGCATTCCACTAACTGCATCGCGACCACGAACTTCCATTTTCTTAGGGTCATCAACACGGAGTGCAGTTCCAATTTCCATCTTGATATTTTCGGCTGAGTGTTCACCAATAATTAGACCATGTTGTCCCTTGATGTAACCCACAATATCGCTGTTCATCTTATCGCCAGCAATTCGTAATGATTGGCTGGAAACAATATCACCTAATGATAAAATGGCGATATCACTTGTACCACCACCCATATCAATGACCATGTTTCCACTAGGCTTGAAAATATCTAAGCCAGCACCAATTGCAGCCACCTTAGGCTCGTATTCAAGATATACTTTGCCGCCACCAGATTGTTCGGCCGCTTGCATAATCGCTTTACGCTCAATTTCAGTAATGTTTGTCGGTGCGCAAATCATAATACTTGGCTTAGACATGAATCCTTTAACGTTTAATTTGTTAATAAAGTACGTGAGCATTTCTTGCGTCACATCGAAATCGGAAATCACACCATCCTTAAGTGGACGGATAGCACGAATATTGCTAGGAGTCCGTCCAACCATCCGGTAAGCCTCTGATCCAACGGCCAAGACCTTGTCCGTTTTTGTGTCTACAGCCACCACAGATGGTTCGTTCAAGACGACCCCTTTTCCTTGAACGTAGATTAAAACGTTCGCAGTTCCTAAATCAATTCCAATATCCCTTGCCATTATGTTTCTCCCTTCAAATTTTTCGTTCGTATTATATCATATAATGATCAACTAGTTTGTGTTTCTAGCTGGATTATTCATCGTGAACGTTGTCGTATCGTCAACATCACCACGGTAAATGTCGGCCCCGAGGCGACTAAGCTTCCCGGTAAAATCATAGTAGCCACGATCGAGGTATTTTAAATTCGTTACTTGGGTATAGCCATGTGCAACCAGACCAGCTAAAACCAAGGCGGCTGCGGCCCTTAAATCCGTTGCGGCAACTTGAGCGCCGTTAAAATCGGTTGGCCCTTGAAGCATAGCGGCTGAGCCTTCGATTCTGAAGTTGGCATTCATTCGCCGCAGTTCGTTGAGATGCATAAACCGATTTTCAAACACGGTTTCTTCCAACACTGAAGTCCCGTGCGCACACAACTGTAAAATCGAAATCTGTGGCTGCATATCCGTTGGAAATCCGGGATGCGGCATTGTTTTAACATTTGCCGGCAAGACGACCGACGTTCCAATCACACGCACGCCATCATCCTGACCAATTACTGTAACGCCCATTTCACGCAGTTTCGAAATTAGCGGTTTATTATGCTCAGGAATGGCATCCGCAATAACCACATCACCATTCGTCACGGCTGCGGCAACCATAAACGTCCCGGCTTCAATTCGATCCTGAACCACGCTGTGTTCACAGCCATGAAGGAAGGTAACCCCTTGAATCCGAATCGTTTCTGTTCCAGCACCGTGAACGCGAGCCCCCATTTTGTTCAAGACATTCGCTAAATCAACAATTTCTGGTTCACGGGCCGCATTCTCAATCGTTGTAATCCCATTAGCCAGTGTTGCCGCCATCATGATGTTTTGAGTAGCCCCGACACTTGGAAAATCGAGATAAATATTATTCGCTTTTAATTGATCAGCAAAGGCCTCGATGTAGCCATCGTGCTGTTCAATTGTTGCGCCAAGGGCTTCGAGTCCCTTTAGGTGTAAATCAATCGGCCGTGAGCCAATTGCACAGCCACCCGGTAACGCCACCTTGGCATGACCACAACGCGCCAACAATGGCCCCATCACAACCATGGATGCTCGCATCTTCGAAACATATTCAAATGGTGCTTCCGACGAAATCTTCTCAGAAGCATCTAAAATCAAGTCATTGGTGGCCTGATTAAACTTCACGTTAATATTGAGAAACTTGAGTACACTGTTCATTGTAAAAACGTCCGATAGTATCGGCACATTATGTAATTGGACAATCCCAGTCGAAGCTAAGATACTGGCCGCTTGAATCGGTAAAACAGCATTCTTAGCGCCCTCAATTTTGACGCGTCCTTCAAGTCGTTTGCCGCCCTTAACAATAATTTTATCCATGAATATTTCCTCCGCGGTTCCAAAGTTACTTGAGTAAATAGCTTAAGTTTTGTAATGAACTGAAAAAGCTCATGAAGAAGCTCGCACAGCCATAGCCAATTGCGATCGACAAAAGAACTTTCATCAGTGGTAATACCTTTGGTACCTGACGAAATAGTCTCTCAAAGTGAAGTTCTTGGAGACCTTTGAATGTCACCCAAATAAACCCCAGTTGAACAACAATCGTTATAATTGCATCGATTCCAATCTGTTTCATGTCAAAAACTCCTTTGCAGTCATCATCCATAATACCATATTCATACTGCGAATGTCGCCGCCCTTTAACAAACTTTAATAGTCCTTACAACACAAAAAAGACCAGATTATTTTTCAATAATCTAGTCTTTTAAAGTCATCACAGCGACTATTTTTCAGTTAAACTCAATCGGTTCAAGGCACGTCTTAAAGCAACCTCTGCCCGAGCTAATTCATCCTTATCGGATACTTCCTTAGCATGGGCAATATGTTCTTCGGCACGTTCCTTGGCACTTTGAGCACGTTGGACATCAATATCTTCAGGCAATTCCGCACTATCGGCAACAATTGTGGCAAGATTATTTGAAAATTCAACGAATCCCCCGTTGACGGCAACTTGATCTTCACCATCTTCGAATTTGACTTTAACAGCATCGATCTTAAGACCAGCAACCACGGGAACGTGATTAGCCATAACCCCGATGTCACCACCGGTAGTCTTCAAAACGATCATCGTTGCGTCTTTTTTGTCGTACACACTTCCATCAGGAGTAACAATGGTGACGTCTAATGTATGATCAGCCATTTTTATGCCCCCTAGTTAGTCTGTTGCATTTGTTCAGCTTTTTTCTGTGCGTCTTCAACAGTTCCGACCAGACGGAATGCTTCTTCGGGAAGATCATCATACTTACCTTCAAGAATTTCCTTGAAGTCTTGAATGGTTGTCTTCAAAGGTACATAGGCGCCTGGTAAACCAGTGAATTGTTCGGCAACACTAAAGCTTTGCGACAGGAAGTTTTGAATGCGACGAGCACGACCAACGATCGTTTGCTCTTCGTCAGACAATTCATCCATACCAAGAATTGAGATAATATCTTGTAATTCACGGTACCGTTGCAAAACGTGTTGTACGCCAGTAGCAACTTCATAATGTTCTTGACCAACAATTTCTGGCGTCAAGGCTGTTGACGTTGAGGCAAGTGGATCAACGGCCGGATAGATCCCGATTTGAGTCAGGGCACGATCCAAGTTAGTCGTTGCGTCCAAATGCGCGAAAGTGGTAGCAGGAGCAGGGTCGGTATAATCATCGGCAGGAACATAAACGGCTTGAATTGAGGTAATTGACCCCTTCTTCGTTGACGTAATCCGTTCTTGCAACTGACCCATTTCAGTAGCCAACGTTGGTTGGTAACCAACGGCGGATGGAATCCGACCTAACAGAGCTGAAACTTCTGAACCAGCTTGAGTAAAGCGGAAAATGTTGTCAATAAACAGCAACACATCTTGACCCTTAACATCACGGAAGTATTCAGCAATGGTTAGCCCAGTTAAGGCCACCCGCATACGTGCGCCAGGCGGCTCGTTCATTTGACCATAGACCATGGCCGTTTTTTCGAGAACCCCCGATGCCTTCATTTCAAAATACATATCATTTCCTTCACGAGTACGTTCACCGACACCCGTAAAGACAGAGATACCATTGTGTCCCTGTGCGATGTTATGAATCAGTTCTTGGATCAGAACAGTCTTACCAACACCGGCACCACCGAACAGACCAACTTTACCACCACGAACGTATGGAGCTAGTAGATCAATAACTTTGATCCCAGTTTCCAAAACTTCCGTACTGTTGTTAAGTTCGTCATAGGCTGGTGCGTCACGGTGGATTGGCTTACGTTCAGCATCTGCGCCGAATTCAGCTCCACCGTCAATTGGTTCACCTAAGACATTGAACACCCGACCTAGAGTATCGTCACCCACGGGAACCGTGATTGATGATTCAGTGTTTTCAACATCCATACCACGTTGAAGACCATCAGTACCATCCATGGCAATGGTCCGAACGACACCGTCACCCAATTCAAGGGCAACTTCGACAGTCAGACTATTGCTATCAGATAACTTAATCTTCAAAGCAGTGTTGATATCAGGTAATTTACTGTCTAAGGGGAACTCAACGTCGACGACTGGTCCGATAACTTGTACAACTTTACCAGAACTCATTTAGTTGTTTCCTCCTCTTCCTGTAGATTTAGTAGATTTATTCAAGGGCAGCTTGACCACCAGTGATTTCAGTAATCTCAGTGGTGATGGCAGCTTGCCGAGCACGGTTATATTGCAACTCAAGAGCTGCAATTAAATCGTCAGCATTATCTGAGGCCGACCGCATCGCATTTGTACTTGAAGCGTGTTCAGATGTTTTGGCATCTAGAATCGCGCCATAAACCAAGCTTTCAGCGTATTGTGGCAAGACAACGGATAAAATATCTGTTTCTGAAGGTTCAAATTCATATTCTGGCCCCACTTGCTTATCTTCTGCTGATTCCTCATCAGAAACATCTTCAAGCGATTCTTCAGAAATAGGTAACATCTTATAAGTCTGAACGCGTGATGAAATCCGGTTCAGAAAATGGCTGTACGAAAGATAAAGTTCATCAAAAACCTCATTCCCATACATCTCTGTTACCGTTTTGACGATTTCACGAACTTCCACAAACTTCGGCACATCGCTGACACCGCTATACTGGTACGCAATGTTCATGCCACGTTTAGTAAAGAAGTCCGTTCCTGTGTTCCCGACCGTCAAAAATACCGTGTTATCCTTGTTTAGGTTGTGCTCACGCATGAAATCAAGCGTTTGCTTAATGATGTTACTATTGTAACTACCAACCAACCCACGATCAGAAGTGATCACAAGAATCCCAGTCTTTTTAACTGGTCGCTGGACAGCAAGTTGAGAAATCGACGAATTTTCACCAGCAGAAACGAGACTGAAAATGTGAGCTTGTGCTAGATGTGCAACAACGCTTTCAACCTTCGATGCATATACACGATACGTCTGCGTGTGCTTTTGAATCTGGTTCAACTTAGAAGATGAAACCATCTGCATGGCACTCGTAATTTGACGTGTACTCTTAGTAGACGCAATCTTATGTTTAACAGCTGCTAATGATGCTGGCACTTAATCTCACCGTCCTTTCCTACCGGTCAAACTATTTATTTGAATCTTTAGAAGCAGCCTTCTTGTCGGCACTACCTTGGAATCCAGCAGTAAATTCCTTCACTGCGTTATCTAAGCTATCACCTTCAGGAAGCTTTTTGGTCTTCTTAATTTCGTCAAAGACATCCTGATGGTTGGCAGCGATGAAATCAAGTAATTCACTTTCGAATCGTTGAATATCATCCACTTCGATACTGTCAAGGTATCCATGAGTCAAAGCGAACAAAATAGCAACTTGTTGTTCTGCGGCCTCTGGTTGGTGAAGTCCTTGTTTCAAAACTTCAACCGTTCGACGACCACGGTTCAACTTAGCTTGCGTTGCTTCGTCCAAGTCAGAACCGAATTGAGCAAATGATTCCAATTCACGGAATGAAGCGAGATCCAAACGAAGGGTCCCGGCAACTTTCTTCATGGCTTTGATTTGGGCATCCCCACCAACACGAGAAACTGAAGTACCGGCATCAATGGCTGGACGAGTTCCGGCGTAGAATAAGTCAGAATCCAAGAAGATTTGACCATCAGTGATGGAGATAACGTTCGTTGGGATATAAGCAGAAACGTCCCCAGCTTGTGTTTGAATAATTGGTAGGGCAGTCATTGAACCACCACCCAATTCATCAGACAATTTAGCCGCACGTTCCAACAAACGTGAGTGGGTATAGAAGATATCACCAGGATAAGCTTCACGACCAGGAGGACGACGAAGAATCAATGACAGTTCACGGTAAGCATCCGCTTGTTTAGTCAAATCATCGTAAACAATCAAAACATGCTTGCCATTGAACATAAATTCTTCACCCATTGCAGCACCGGCATAAGGCGCGATGTAAAGCAATGGAGCTGGATCAGAAGGACCCGCATCAACGACGATAGTGTAGTCTAAGGCACCATAACGACGTAATGTTTCAACTTGATTTCTCACAGTTGATTCCTTTTGTCCAATTGCAACGTAAATACAGATCATATCTTGATCTTTTTGGTTAATAATCGTATCCATGGCAATTGAAGTCTTACCAGTTTTACGGTCACCAATAATTAATTCACGTTGTCCACGACCAATTGGAACCAAGGCATCAATCACCTTAATACCAGTTTGAAGTGGTTCGAAGACACTTTTACGTTGCATAACGCCCGGTGCCTTCCGTTCGATAGGACGTGTCTTATCAGTATTGATTTCACCTAAACCATCCAATGGACGACCTAGTGGATCAACAACACGTCCTAACAGTGCATCGCCTACGGGAACTTCCATGATCCGACCAGTACGTTTGACGCTATCGCCTTCACGAATACTAGTAAAATCACCAAGAATAACGATACCAACATCGTTACTTTCGAGGTTTTGGACCATTCCGTAGACACCATTATTAAATTCGAGCAACTCACCAGCCATAGCATTGTCTAGACCGTGCGCACGAGCGACACCATCACCAACATACGTAACTGTCCCAGTTTCTTCAACTGACAGTTGATCTTGGTAGTTTGCTAATTGTTGCTTGATGAGTGAACTGATTTCCTCAGCCTTAATGCTCATAAATGTCTCACCTCTTTATAAGATATTCATTATTTAACAAGTAAACGACGTATCTGTTCAATCTTTGAGCTAAGACTACCATCCCACGTTTCATTATTAGCGTGAATGATTACCCCGCCTAAAATCGAGGGATCAACTTGTTCAGATAACATAATTTCATTGGCATCAATTTTTTTAGCCAATGTTTGTGACAGTTGATCTTTTTGTGTCGCATCAAGCTTAACCGCTGTGACAACGTCGGCATGAACTCGTTTTTTCTTTGAATCATATCGCCGTTCAAACTCATCAATAATTGCGACCATATCATCCATCCGGCCGTAATCAAAAACCATCATAATTAAGTTCTTAACTACTGGTGTTGCACCATCAGTCAAGATCTTAAGGATTGATTGCTTTTCTTGAAGTGATAATTCAACACTTGTTAACAAGTAAGCTAAATTATCGTTGGTTTGAAAAACATCACGTAATTGTTTCAGTTCTTCAAACGTTGAGTCAAGCTGATCTTGTTCAACGACTAATTCAAACAATGCCTTAGCATAGCGGTTTGCAATTGTCATTTTATCAAGACTCATCTTTTCCCAACCCTTCAATATAAGAATCAATCAAGGCTTTTTGATCATTGGCATTTAATTCTTTGTGAATGATCTTGGAAGCAATCTCAATAGACAAGTTTGCAACATCGTTTTGAGCACTATTCAAAGCGTCTTGACGCGCCTGCTTAGCATCTTGCTGAGCATTTTCCTTAAGTGCTTGCGCATCATTTTGCGCCGATGCAATAATTTGAGTACGTTGCTTCTCACCGCTTTGCTTAGCGTTGCTAATGATCGTTGCAGCTTCCTGACGTGAGTTCTGCAATTCGACCTGACGCTTTGACGCTAAATCACTTGCTTCGTTGCGTGATTGCTCAGCACTATCAATATCATTAGCGATTTTTTCTGCACGGTCATGCATCATCTTGACAACAGGTTTCCAGGCAAATTTCTTCACTAATAACATCAAGATGATGAATGAAATTATGTAGAAGACCATGTCACCTACGTACAAACTGTTTGATTCAGCTAGAACACTTTGTGCAAACATCTATCGGCACCTCCCTATAAATGAATTTATTAAAAGCTTTGATTACTTGTTCATTACAAGGAAAGCAATAACAATTGAAATAATAGGCATAGCTTCAACAAGACCAACACCTAAGAACATGGTCCCACGAAGTGAGCCACCTAATTCAGGTTGACGAGCCGTACCTTCAATTGTACTTCCAATAACAACACCGTTACCAATCCCAGCACCGATAGCGGCACCAGCAGCGGCGATTCCTGCAGCAATTGCTCCCATTATAAAATCCTCCTTAATGTGTGTTATTCCTCCGTCGAGACCTTCGAAGAAATATAAACCGTCGTTAATGTTACAAAGACATAAGCTTGGACCCCACCAATGAAGAACGAGAACCCTTGCCAAACAACTTCAAGCGGCAGGCTCACGATCATTGTCGGTATACCATGTGAAAAGGCCATCTGAGCAAGCAGCTTCAATAGCAATTCACCGGCATAGATATTCCCAAACAGCCGCAAACCTAACGTTAGGAAGTTACTGAACTCTTCAAATAAGTTAATCGGTAACATCGCGGTATATGGTGTGCAGTATGTTTTAAGATATCCGACAAAACCATGTCGGGCAACCCCAGCAAAATGTGTCAATGTCATAATAACCAACGCAAGCGTCATTGTGATGATTGGGTCAGCTGTTGGACTTCTGAGTAATTCGTGACCGCCCCAACCGAATTGGAAAATTAAACCAAATTCGTTGGCAATCAGAATGAATACGAATAACACAAACGCCATAAAGTTGTAATGTGGGGCTTCGTTAGCGGGCATTTGACCACGAACGATTCCGTTCGTGAAGTCAATCATCCACTCCATTAGATTTTGGGCACCTTTGGGCTTCATTTGAAGCTTTCGAGACAACCCATATAATAGACAAAAAACAAGTACAAAGATTACTAATCCTGAAATCAAGTTCGTCCAGTTAAACATGAGGCCCAAAAACTTAAATGTATAAGCGTCACCACCCATGTATATTCCACCTCTTTTCTTTATAACAATTAATTTGGTTGCGTTGTACACCGAAATGTCTAAAAATACGTAACAGTATCCACGACACTCCAAAATACATAGCAAAATGATACCACCAATTCAAACAAATATCAAAAAAATTTCAAAAAAAAAAGTATTGTTAGTAACGCTAACAAACCGCGTTATAGCAATACTTCCCGTATTATTTTACTGTTCACTATGGGCATTTTTCGGTAAAATTAAATTTAAAAGGATGCCTAATACCGTGGCAACAGCGAGTCCTGAAAATTGATACTGACCAATTTGTAAATATGCATTCCCAATTCCGATCACTAAAATTGTAGATGCAATCATTAAATTCCGTTTTTGATCAAAATCAACTTTCTTTTCAATCATCACTCTCAGCCCACTGGAAGCAATCACCCCAAACAGAAGAAACGAAATCCCCCCAATAACTGGACTAGGAATTGATTCGATCAAGGCGCTCAACTTTCCAACAAAACTGAATAAAATCGCAAAGAAGGCTGCCCCGCCCAGGACATAGACACTATGAACCCGGGTGATCGCAAGAACCCCAATGTTTTCGCCGTAGCTAGTCACTGGCGGGCCACCGACAAAGCCAGCAATAATTGAAGCTGAACCATCCCCCGCCAGGGTATGACGTAGTCCAGGATCCTTGAAGAAATTACGTCCAGTTAACTGATTGAGCACCATAATATGGCCTAAGTGCTCTGTCATCGTGACAAACGCAATGGGGGCCATACTTAAAATCGCGCCCCAGTACAGATGTGGATGATAACTCACAAATGGAATTTGAAAGGCCGGTAAACTAAACCAAGCAGCCTGTTCAACCGGCTTAAAATCAACGATCCCAACTGCCACGGCTACCAAGTACCCCACAACAATTCCAAGTAGAATTGGAATTAATCCTAAAAAGCCACGTAAATACATGTTGAAAAAGATCGTAACCAGCAATGTAATCAAGGCCACAGCAAAATATTTAATTTCGTAAGTTCCTGCCGCGTTAAGCGTGGCATCCTTTGCTGCCGTTCCAGCGAGCGAAAGACCAATCACCATGACAATCGGTCCAACGATGACAGGCGGTAAAACACGGTCGATCCAATCCGAGCCAAACAAACTCACAATTAGGGCCACAATTAAGTAAACCACCCCAACAGCAATCGTTCCCTGTGCGATTGCCGGATAACCAATCGTCTTCATCATGGCCATCATGGGCACGATAAATGAAAAGCTCGAACCCATATAAGCGGGAATTTTGGCCTTGGTAATTAAAATATAGAGTAACGTCCCCACCCCAGAACTAAATAATGCAATTCCAGGATTCAATCCGACTAAGATTGGAACCAACACCGTTGAGCCAAACATCGAAAACATATGTTGAATTGATAATCCAACCCATTGCGCAAACTTTGGTCGTTCACCAATGTCCAATACGACATGTCTTTGTGCCATTTACATATTCCTCCAAAAATGAAGCCTTAAACTAGGGGTCCAGTTCAAGGCTTCATAAAAAGAGTTCGGATAATGCTTATCCGCTATTTAACTCCCTTGAGGCCTCACTGGACCAACTTAAAAGGACTTCCAATTCAATTGATAGTAGTTTAATCGTTTTTCGATGAACTGTCAACGACCACTTTATCTTTACGTCGCGCCATTACCAAGGACGTAATCGGGACTGTGATAATCACACCCACAAACGAAACCAACACCATAATTAATTCTGATACAAAAATTTTGTTATTAATAATCGAACTAAAGGAATATCCTAACCCAACGAACCAGATAAACAAGGCTAAGAAACCACCAAAGAAGCCAAAAAACAGCGTATTAAACGTCGTACCAATAATATTTTCACCGATTGACAGACCGCTATGGAAGAGCTGCTTTCCAGTAGATTGCGGGTGATTTTGTAAGACCTCTGCCAGGCCAGCCGAAATGGCCATCGCTGCTTCGGCAATGGCCCCCAGCGTACTGAGAACCGTCGTCGTCACCGTCACCTTTAAAAAGTTAATGCCAATTAAAATCGACATACCTTCCAAATCCTCGGTGTCTTCCTCACCAAATCCTTGGACCATTGCCCAGTGTTCTACTGGAATAATCAGAAGAATTAATACAGCTAATACGATTAAAGACGCGTAAAATGCCGTCTGCGTAGTCAATAAATCATCCTCACCCATAAAAATCGTAATCGCTAGGATCACCACGCCGGTAAAAATGGTGACGGCAAGGGGCGGCAGATGGAACGCAATTAAAATCACAGCAAAGAAGAGAAACCCAAAATTTAAAATGATACTCAAAAACGATTTCCAACCCTGCTTTCCACCAACTAATACCATTAAAACCAACAACACTAATCCTAATCCGGTAATTGTACTCATCTATGCACGCCTCTTTCCCAATAATAGTCCCGCAAAGGCACTCGCAACGGGGATTGCCAGCACGATACCAATCCCACTGATCAAGCTTTGAACCGTTCCTAATCCCATATTCATCGCAAACGTATAGCCCCACGAATTACCATTCTTAATATATAGCAGGCTTGAGGTGAACGTGTCTGCCATAAAAATCATAAATAAGACGTTAATTAGTGGTCCCATGATTGACTGTCCCACGCGTCGACCGGATAAAAACAAACTTTTAGCACTAATGTCGGGATTGAGGGTCTTGAGTTCGAAAAGTGTGGAGACGATATCCGTGGACTCGTCCATCACGGCCCCGAGAGAACCAAGTAGGGTTTCAGCTAAAAATAAGGGTCTTGCAACCTGAGTAACATACTGCATGGATTCATAGTACATTCCACGCTCATGGGTCCACGAAAAGACTAGTAGGCTGATCACCATTGATAATACGGTACCAATCGTTGTTGCGCCCAGCGTTGCCATCATCTGTTTGGTTGGTCCTTGCACGATTAGCAATGTAACCACCGCAAAGACAAAGGCCAGGCTCCCAAAGATCCACATCACATGATTCCCCTGAAAGTTTAAATCAAGTTGAATCGAAATAAAGAAAATGACTGCATTTAATAGGACACTTAAGAACGCCAGAGCCCCCTTAAACTTCATAATTAAGAGCAGCAAACAGACAACAAGCCAAACAAGAAAGACCAGTACCCGGTCTCGTTTATATCCTTGAATGGTTGCTGATAAAGCCCCGTGTCCACCGCGTTGAATACTTAAAAAGACCTGATCCCCAACCCGATATCGCTGATCCATCGCATGGGAATCGGTAAATTCATTCGTTACCTTGATGTGTTGTTCCTTGTACTTCCCGTTAACGACACGCACGGTAACAACCTGAGATGTCGTGTGGTCAACGTTATCAAACGTATCTTTTTGTTTCTGTGGTTTGCCATTCTTAACCGCTACGACTTGCCCAATCGGTTCACGATAAAACGCCTGATTGTGGTTCACAAAGTACATCGCAATTAATCCCGTTACGGCTACCAGTAAAAACATGGTCAATGTTCGCCAATTAATGATCTTTTTCATTCTCATGTTTCCCTCTCCAAATTATTTCCATCCATCATTTTAATCCAATCAGCGCTCATCGACGCTGATGATTTAAATTCTTTAACAGATTATAACTTGAAATAAAAAAAGAAGATCACTTTTTTGTGATCCCCTCATTAATTCAGTTCTATTTGGTACCAAATAGCCGGTCACCAGCATCACCGAGCCCTGGAACAATGTAGCCATCTTCATTCAGCTTTTCGTCCAAAGCAGCGGTGTAGATATCAATATCAGGGTGAGCTTCTTGCAAAGCTTTAACCCCTTCCGGTGCCGCAACAAGGCACACAAACTTGATATTAGTAGCGCCACGTTTCTTAAGCGCATCGATTGCCATGATCGCTGACCCACCAGTTGCAAGCATCGGATCAACGACAAATAATTGACGTTGATCAATATCTGAAGGCAACTTCACGAAATATTCGTGGGGCTTGAGCGTTTCTTCATCGCGATACATTCCGATATGACCCACCTTAGCAGCAGGAATCAGTTCAAGAATGCCATCTACCATGCCCAGACCGGCACGTAAAATGGGAATAATCGCTACTTTTTTACCAGCCAACTGTTTCTTGACAGTCGTTTGAATTGGTGTTTCAACCTCAACATCTTCAAGCGGCATATCACGCGAAACTTCATATCCCATCAGGGTTGAAATTTCATTAACAGTTTCCCGGAAAAACTTAGTACCGACGTTCTTATCACGAATTAACGTTAACTTATGTTGGATCAGTGGATGATCAAGTACTTCAAACTTGCCCATGGCAAATAAACACTCCTTTAAGTTTCTTAACTATTGTACCAAATATCACGAACTAATACCCATTTCTAATTAAAAATTAATCAACTTTATGAGCGTTGGTCAATTCATGCACTTTGTTGGCAACAGCCTGCATAACGGCATCATCATCACTATGATGAATAACCTGTAAAATTAGCCGTGCGACTTCGGCTGCTTCGGCTTGCTTAAATCCCCGACTGGTAATGGCGGGCGTCCCAATTCTTAATCCACTCGTTACAAAGGGACTAAGTGGTTCATTTGGAATTGATTCCTTGTTAGCCGTGATCATTACGCTATCCAGCAAGTTTTGTAGTTGCTTGCCATTTAAGTCTGTCTTAGAAATATCAATCGTCATTAAATGATTATCCGTCCCGCCAGACACGACATGAACCTGTTCGTCAGCGTTAAACACCGCCGCCATTGCCTGTGCGTTAGTTACAACCTGATTGATATAGGTCGTAAAGTCAGGTTGCAACGCTTCATAAAAGGCTTGGGCCTTCCCAGCAATTACGTGCTCTAATGGGCCGCCCTGTGAACCGGGGAAGACAGCTGAATTTAACTTCTTGGCAAATTTTTCCTGGCTCAGGATCATCCCCCCACGTGGACCGCGGAGTGTCTTGTGGGTCGTCGTTGTGACAACATCTGCAATTCCAATTGGGCTCGGATGTGCACCAGTAGCCACTAGCCCCGCAATATGGGCCATATCCACCATTAAGTAGGCGCCCACTGCGTCCGCAATTTCACGGAATTTTTGCCAGTCAATAATCCGGCTGTAAGCAGAGGCCCCGGCAACAATTAGTTGTGGGTGAACTTCTTGTGCCTGCTTTAAAATCGCATCGTAGTCTAGACGCTCCGTTTCCGGATCAAGACCATACCCATACGACCGATAAAATTTACCACTGAAGTTAACAGCGGCACCGTGAGTGAGGTGACCACCAGAGTCTAGTCCCATCCCAAGAATGGTATCGCCTGGTTTTAGTAATGCTTGGTAGACCGCGGCATTAGCTTGTGAGCCTGAATGGGGTTGCACATTTACGTATTCAGCCCCAAATAATGCTTTCGCATGGTCAATTGCTAATTGTTCCACTTCATCAATATACTGGCATCCCCCATAGTAACGCTTTTGGGGATAGCCCTCCGCGTACTTGTTGGTAAGCACCGTTCCCTGAGCTTCACGGACCGCGTCAGAAACAATATTTTCAGATGCAATCAACTCGATGGTGTCTTCTTGTCGTTGGACCTCTTTTTGGATCGACTGCCATAGGACAGGATCTTTACCTTGATAATTCACGTGCCTCACTCCTTTGCTTTAAAACTATTGTAAATGAATTCAGTTAATTAACAAACCTTTTCGACTACATTTTGTCATTAAAGTGGGCCCCACCGGCCGACTTATCTAACCGGTTCATGTAAGCTATTCCGAGTCCTTGTTGACTAAATCCCTGGGCAAAGATGACGGTTACTTCGGGGTGTTCATCAGCACCACGTAATCCCGCAAAAAGATGGGCACTTGCTTGTTGAACCCCTGTGCCCAGCGAATACTGCACCACATTATTCGGCCAGTTAATGGCTGTTAAAATAGCTTCTTCTGCTAAAACCGCCGCCGGTTGCGAATGATTTGTCAGCCACCGTGCCACTTGCTGCCAATCCGACGTGTGATCGACAATGTAAACTTGGGCACGTGGTGCGTAGTGCTTGTACTTCATTCCGGGAGCCTTGGGTGTCTCATCCTTGCCTACATGGTGATGGTTGATATTTATCGTACCGATTACCGCTTCAATTTGCTCTTGCGTGACCGCGCCAGGTCGCAGAATCACCGGATTGTCCGTTGACATATCAAGGACCGTTGATTCAACCCCCACTGTGGTCGGACCATCATCTAAGATGCCAGCAATTTTTCCTTGTAAATCATGATAAACATGCTGTGCTGTCGTCGGACTCGGCTTACCAGAAGTATTTGCCGATGGTCCCACAATCGGACATCCTGCCTTTTTAATAAGGGACAATGTCGCTTGATTGTTAGGAAACCGAAAAGCAGCCGTTTGTAAACCACCCGTCACCGTTTTAGATAGTACACCCGGCTTTAGTTTAAAAATCATCGTCAGCGATCCCGGCCAAAAATGCGCCATTAATTGACGCGCGGCCGGAGAAATGGTTGCCGCATACTTTTCTACCGTTGCCACATCAGCCACATGCACAATTAGCGGATTATCACTGGGACGCCCCTTGGCAGCATATACCTGTGAAACCGCCGCTTCATTAGTGGCATCAGCGCCCAGTCCGTAAACTGTCTCCGTTGGAAATGCAACTAACTGACCAGCAGCTAACTGCGCGGCGGCCGCATCAATTTGTGCCACCGTATAAATTTTCGTATCCAATTCACTCACTCCATTTCTTTCTGATTTAATCGCACCCGAACCATTCTCATTAGGCCATTAATATCATGTTTAGTATCCACTGTTGCTGTGGGAAGAGATTGGCGAAACAGTGTTTGAATCGCTTTTTCTTGTTGAAACCCGGTTTCACCAAATAGCATCCCGTTATGCGCCAATCGATTCTCGAGGTGCAATGCAATTTGTTCATAGATTGCCAATCCTTCATGATCAGCAAATAGCGCCATTGCCGGTTCGTATTTGAGCACTGCCGTATCCATTAGATCACGTTCCGCATCCGCTATATATGGTGGGTTAGTCACAATCACATCAAATGTCGCATCAGGAGGTAACTGATCGAAAACATCACTTTGATACAACGTGACCTGAGCCCCCAATTGTGCTGCATTCTGCCGAGCCACCATTAATGCCGTTGGTGACAAATCGCTCATGGTAACCTGCCATTGAGGCCGTTCCAGTTTCAGGGTAATGCCAATCACGCCACTGCCCGTACCAAGATCTAAAATACGGACCGGCTGTTGAGCGGGAAGCGTTTCGAGCACCCATTCGATAAGCTCTTCTGTTTCACTTTCAGGAACCAGCACTTGATCATTCACGGTAAACGAGCGGCCATAAAACGGGGCCTTGCCAACGATGTATTGTGCTGGTTCATGCGCCAAAATACGGGGCACCGCCTCCTGCAAAAAAGCGAATTGCTCTGCTGGAATGCGGTGGCGCCGGTTCAGTAACCAATCAGTCGTGGACCAATCATTTAGCATCGTAATGATAAACTGTGGTGCATTCTGATCTACATTTTTTCCCTCAATACAAGAAGAAGCCCAACTAAGGGCTTCCTGGTAAGTCATTGTGTTATTCATTACGGAGTTGCTCCATTTTTTCAGCTTGATCCGCAATGACGAGTGCATCAATAATTTCATCTAACTCGCCATTCATAATTCGATCCAATTTATTCAGCGTTAAGCCAATTCGATGATCGGTTACCCGGTTTTGGGGATAATTATAGGTCCGAATTCGTTCCGAACGATCCCCCGTACCAACAGCAGATTTCCGTTGTTCATCGTAGGCACTTTGTTCTTTTTGCTGATAGTAATCATAAACCCGCGCCTTTAGAATTTGCATTGCTTTGGCCCGGTTTTGTTGTTGTGACCGTTGATCTTGCATCGCCACCACAATTCCAGTTGGTAAATGCGTCATTCGTACAGCAGATGACGTCTTGTTGATATGTTGACCACCGGCCCCAGATGACCGATAAACGTCAGTCCGAATATCCTTTGGATCCAAATCAATATCAACATCTTCAGCCTCGGGCATAACCCCAACAGTCGCGGTTGACGTATGAACCCGTCCCGCCGATTCAGTCACTGGCACCCGTTGAACCCGGTGTGCACCGTTCTCGTACTTCAGCTTCGAGTAGACACTGTTACCAGTAATCATCAGGACAATTTCCTTGAATCCACCAACTTCGGTTTCGTTTTTATCAACCACCTCAGTTGTCCACCCCTGCTTTTCGGCATATCGGGTATACATTTCAAATAAGTCACCAGCAAACAGGCTCGCTTCATCCCCACCAGCGGCCCCATGAATTTCCATAATAATGTTCTTATCATCATTTGGGTCCTTAGGGAGTAATAACACCCGTAACGCCTGTTCAAGTTCTTCCTGTTGGGCTTTAGATTCTGCTAATTCCTCCTTCGTCAACTCTTCCATTTCTGGATCTAGTTTTTCGCGGAGGAGTTCCTCATCATCGCTCACCTGCTGCGTAATTTTTTTGTACTCGTTATACTTTTCAACGGTTTCCCGTAAGCTGCCTTCTTCTTTTGACAACTTCATAAATTTTTGCGTATCCGCAATAATATCTGGATCACTAATTAATTCGTTTAATTCGTCGTAACGGTCAGCAACCGACTGTAACTTATCAAAGATTTCGTCCATCATAATCTCCTTTATTGCTTAGTCTAACTTGGGATGAAAATAGTGCTTTCGGCATACCGGGTAGTAGGATTCATTGCCACCAATCATGACCTGTTGTCCTTCATAGACGGGCTTACCCTCCAACACACGCAAATTCATAATCGCCTTTTTCGTGCAGAACCAACAAATGGTCTTCATCTCTTCTATTTTATCAGCGTAAATCAACAGGTATTTAGAACCTTCGAACAACTGATTGCGAAAATCGTTCTTTAATCCAAACGTCATGACTGGAATATTAAGGTCATCGACAATCTGGGTCAATTGGATAATGTGGGCCTTCGTTAAAAACTGCGCTTCATCAATCAGCACACAAGCAGCCTGCGTGTTAGTTGTCTTCACGTAATCGTACACGTTGGTATCTTGCATCACCGGTACTGCAGCACGTTGCATGCCAATTCGGCTGGCAATCTTGCCCACACCCGCACGATCGTCGACACCACTAGTCAAAATAATGACCGACTTACCCTGCTCTTCATAATTATGAGCCACTTTTAAGATCTCAATTGATTTTCCTGAATTCATTGCACCGTATTTAAAAAATAGCTGGGCCACTTGTGTTCACCTTTTTCTTTGCAGATTCTTTTATAGTATAACAAATTTAGTTCTCCGAACAAATATTGTTTTCTAATTGATTTCGCTTACTTCCCAATAATTATCTGTTTTGACAATGGTTATCCCATAATTTAAACAATTTTTAGCTTATTTCTAAAATAAAATATGATAGATTATGTAGTGGTAACCTACCGAAGTCATGTAATATTTGTGATTTTGGTGAATTAACGCTAAAATAAGGCGTTAAAATAGTTTTTTTACATTAAATACGACTCAACCATTGGAGGAAAATGTCACATGTCAGTTAGAAGTACTTTGGCCACTGCCGCCGGCAAGTCAAGTTACTGGTTCTTGCATACTTTTTTACACGGTGGAAGCTCCCTACCCGGGAAAATCACTACCGCCATTGATCCTAATATTTTAAAAGCGTTCGGCAAAAAATATGATGTGGTCATCATCACCGGTACCAATGGCAAAACATTGACCACAGCTCTGAGCGTTCGCGTCTTGAAACAAAAGTATGACAACGTTCTGACCAACCCCACTGGTTCTAACATGGAACAGGGCATCGTAACAACGTTCATCACGGCTCAAAAATCAAAACGGGGTAAGACCCTAGCCATCCTTGAAGTTGACGAAGCTAACGTTGTGAAGGTCACTAAATATATCACCCCCATCGCCTTTGTCTTTACCAACCTCTTTCGGGATCAAATGGATCGGTATGGTGAAATTTACACGACTTATGATAAAATCTTGGCCGGTGTGAAGCTCGCACCTGAAGCTACCATTATTGCCAATGGTGACGAACAAATTTTCAACTCGCGAGAACTACCAAACCCAATCATCTATTACGGCTTTAACCATCAACTAGCTGGTGATATCAAAGCGCCGGCTAACACAGATGGGTTGCTTTGCCCCAAGTGTAACCATATCTTGCACTTCGGGTTTATCACTTACGCTAACTTGGGCGATTACTTCTGTCCCCACTGTGGCTTTAGACGGCCCACCCTTAACTACCAAGTCAACAAACTGACCGAATTAACCCCCACTAGTTCGACGTTTGAAATTGACCATCACGAATATAAGGTCATGATTGGTGGTATGTACAACATTTATAACGCACTCGCTGCCTACGCCCTCGGTCGATTTTTAGACGTTTCCCAAGATCAAATTCAAACTGCCTTTGAAGCCGATAAGAAGGTTTTCGGACGGCAAGAGGTGATTAACGTCGACGGTAAACAGGTCACCTTGATCCTGGTTAAAAATCCCGTTGGCTTAAACCAAGTGCTAGATATGATTCTGACGGATAATGATCCTTTTTCGTTTGTAGGCCTCCTCAATGCCAACTACGCCGACGGAATTGATACCAGCTGGATTTGGGACGGTAACTTCGAAAAACTGAAGAAGCATGCAATTCCCGCATTTATGACCGGTGGCGAACGTTATAAGGACATCACCTTTAGACTCAAAGTTGCCGGTGTTGACGATCCAATCATCGAACCCGATCTGGCTAAAGTGGTCGATAAGCTCAAAACACTGCCCACGAAAAAGGTTTATATTTTGGCAACCTACACAGCTGTGTTACAATTGCGCAAACAACTAGCCGAACAAGGCTACATCAAGGAAGGAATGGAAGCATAATGGCAACATATTCATTACACTTAGCCCATTTATATGGCGACCTTCTCAACACCTATGGTGACGTTGGTAACATTCTAGCACTCCGCTACTATGCCAATTTAATGGACACCGATTTAACTACCGAAGTCATCAGTATTGAACAATCATTTGATCCTGATCAGTTTGATCTTGCCTTTTTCGGTGGTGGTCAAGACTACGAGCAAATGATCGTGTCGAAAGATATCCAAACAAAAAAAGATGGCATTGTTAAGTTTATTAATGATGACAAACCAATGCTTGCAATCTGTGGTGGATATCAACTTTTAGGCCACTACTACATTGGCGCAGATGGCGAAAAGATTCAGGGAATTGGTGCCCTCGATCACTATACCTTGAGTCAGGACCATCATCGTTTTATTGGGGATATCACCATAAAAAATGAACAAACTGGTGAAACATACCATGGCTTCGAAAACCATAATGGCAAAACCTACACTGGTAAAAGTGAACAACCCCTCGGCGTTGTCGTTGACGGCCATGGTAACAACGGTGAGGATCATCAGGAAGGTGCCATTTATAAGCAAACTTATTGCTCATACTTCCACGGCCCCATTCTGACCCGTAACGGTGAACTCGCTAAACGAATGCTGCTTAAAGCACTCCACAACAAGTATCCCGATGCTGATTTCAGCGCACAAGAAGCACTAGAAATTAAACCGACTTTTTAAAATTGGAAAACGCTAGCGCAACTTAAACGAACTCAGTAACAGCCGCGCTTCGCGGCCCTGACCATTACAATTTATAGTCATGAAAAAGACTGGACAAAACTCACGTTTTGTCCAGCCTTTTTGCTTATTTTTCTTGTAGATATGTTTGAACCAATTGATGGCGACGCTCAATAAACTCGGGATTATTAGCGCTCGGGTGTACCCGATTAGAAAGCATAATAAAGCCCTGTTTAGTTTGTCGATCTAGTATCATCCAGGTTCCTGTGTACCCAGTGTGATAAATAACCATGTGCGGCTGATTGTCACACGTCGGTAATACACGCCAACCAAACGAACGACCGTGATAACCAGGCATCGGTGTTTGATCGACAAACAGATGATCCATCGTTTCGTTCGTCAATATTCCGGCTAAATTATCAGTGACCATTGCCTGACCAAAACGGGTTAGATCGCTCAATGACGAAAACAGTCCCGCACACCCGCAGTGTTCTCCTAAAATATAACCTTTTGGATCATGAGTACTTCCGCGAATCAATCCCCGCTGTGATTGAATCTCCGTCGGTACGCACTGTGCCGCGATCGGTTGAAAGGTACTCTGATCCATTCCTAAGGGCGTTAATACTGCCTCCTGAATTACCTGTTGAACGGGACGGTGATAAAAATGTTCAATAATCCACCCCAAGTAAATAAATCCGATATCGGCATACTTCACCCGTTGGTTAAAATCTTCACCAACATGTAACCCAAGAAGGGCCTGTGTTAATTGATCGGGGCGTAACTGATTCCGGTTCGGAATATATCCCGTAATTCCAGATGTGTGGGTCATTAAATGACGAATTGTAACCCGTTCATCACCAAATGTTGGTAAATAACGGCAAATTTCATCGTCAACGGACAATTTGCCGTCTTGCACCAATTGCATCATAACCGTGGTCGTACCTACAACTTTGGTCAAAGATGCAACATCGTACAAGGCCCCCTGCCATAGTGGCTGAGTCGTCGGCTGTAGTTGACTAGCGCCAAAAACTTCCTCAGTCTTTTCTTCACCGTCAAAAATAGTATATGAAACACCTGGAACAACCTGATCATCTACCAGTGCGTGCAACCGAGCAATTGTTTTTTGGTAACGCACAACCATGCCTCCTAAATTTCATTGCCTAAAAATTGACTATTGTAAAGATCCGCATAGAACCCATCTTGAGCCATCAGCTCTTCATGATTACCGGTTTCAACAATCTGCCCATGATCCATTACAATAATTTTTTCGGCATTTCGAATGGTAGAGAGCCGGTGTGCCACCACAAAGCTGGTTCGGTTACGTTGTAGATGACTCATCGCTGACTGAATCAAGGACTCCGTTCGTGTATCAACCGAGCTTGTCGCTTCATCTAAAATTAAAATCTCAGGATCCGCAACAAATGCCCGTGCAATTGTCAGCAATTGCCGTTGCCCCTGCGAAATATTAGACGCAGATTCATCGAGAACAGTCTGATACCCATCTGGCAGCTGTCGAATAAAGCTGTCAGCATGCGCATCCCGAGCTGCCTGACACACTTCTTCCTCTGTCGCATTTTCTCTTCCGTACTTGATGTTATCGTAAATTGTTCCGGTAAACAACCACGTATCCTGCAATACCATCGCAAAATGCTGTCGAACCGCCTCTCGACTCATATTCCGCGTTTCTTGACCATCGAGGTAGATATGTCCGCCTTGAATATCATAAAATCGTTCCAACAGATTAATAATGGTTGTCTTACCAGCCCCCGTCGGCCCGACAATTGCCACCATATGATTTTGCTGGGCGTTCAGACTAAAGTCTTTAATTAATGGCGTTTCATCGTAACTAAAAGCCACCTGGTCAAAGACAATCTTATTTTCCTGAACAGCTTGCTGTTCGAATTGTTGCGTACCATCAATCATCTCCGGTTCGTCTAACACACTAAAAATCCGTTCGGCCGATGCGATCGTCGCCTGAATGGTATTAGTAAGGTTGGCAATCTGGGTGATTGGCTGAGAAAACTGATTCGTATATTGCAAGAAAGCCTGAACGTTCCCGAGCGTGATTTGTCCATGCGCCACCTGAATTGTTCCGAGGACGGCCACCAACAAGTAACCGATATTTTTAATAAAATTCATCATCGGAAAAATCAGGGTTGAAAAGAACTGGGCCTTCCAAGAGGCTTGGTAGTAAACCGCATTTTGTTGTTCAAATTCATCAACCGCATCTTGTTCATGGTTAAACGTCCGAACAACGGTATGGCCGGCATAGGTCTCTTCAACCTGATCATTAATCTTTCCCAACGTTGCCTGTTGCCGAGCAAAGAGCTTTTGGGAATGCGGTGCAATGACCCCCACCACTAACAAACTCAGCGGAATAATGACTAATGAAACCAATGTTAACTTCCAACTGATCGTCAGCATAATATACAGCACACCGAAAAACGTTAACAAACTCGTCACAATTTGAATCAAACTTTGTTGCAACGTCCCCGCAATGTTATCCATATCGTTAACGGCACGACTCATGATATCACCGTTAGAATGCGTGTCATAATAGCTGACCGGAACCCGCTGCATTTTCGCCTTAAAGTCCTTCCGTAACTGATAAACAACTCGTTGTGAAATACGAGTCATCACGACCTGCTGCACCACGCTGAACAGCGCGGAAAATCCATACAGTAACGCCACAACGATCATAATATGAATGATTTTATCAAAGTCAATCGGTAACTTGGAGACATGCATCCCCATCTTCATTTCCCGGTAGCCCTTCATCACCCCGCTAAAAATTTCAGTCGTTGCCTTCCCAAGAATCTTAGGTGCATTGATCGACAAAATAACCGAAACGCCCGCCAAGATAATGGACAATACAATTCCTGGAATCCATTTATTCATATAACGAAAGAGACGAGCAGTCGTTTTCCAAAAGTTATGTGGCGTATCAACGACACCCTTTGGTCCATGATTATGCATGTGCGCCATCTCCTTCCTGAATTTGTGATTCAATAATTTGCCGATATGTGGCATTGGTTGCTTTCAACTCTTTGTGGGTACCTTGGCCGACCACTTGACCATCTTCCAGAACCAAAATTAAATCAGCATCTGCGACCGTTGAAACCCGCTGTGCAACAATCACGGTCACAGCCTGCTGTACCTGCTGATCTTGTTTCAATGCCAACCGTAATTGGGCATCCGTCTTAAAATCAAGTGCAGAAAATGAATCATCGAAAACATAAATACTAGCAGGCTTGATGATCGTTCGTGCGATTGCTAGACGCTGGCGCTGACCACCAGAGAAGTTCTCGCCATTTTGCTCAACAACCGCGTCTAGTCCACCACTTTCCTCGACAAACGTTTTGGCCTGTGCAATTTCAAGTGCTTGCCACATCACCTCATCCGTTGCCTGTTCATACCCGTACTGCAAATTTGATCTAATGGTTCCTTTAAACAGCACCGCTTTTTGCTGCGTAATTGAAATCAGGTCGTGCAAATCATGCTGTGCGACTTGGTCAATCGATCGACCATTGACTAAAATCTCTCCTTGATCATGATTAAACAGTCGCGGAATTAAATTAACTAATGTTGATTTACCAGATCCGGTTCCGCCGATGATCGCTACCGTTTGTCCAGCATGTGCTGCAAAATTAACTGCCGTTAGTGCATTTTTCTCGGCGCCACGGTACTTGAAGGCGACATCCTTAAAAGTTAGTGATGCCGGCTGCGTTGCGTCAAACTGCTGTTGCTGTTCAACCGGAACATCGCTCACCGAGCTTGGGCGAGTCAAAACTTCATTAATCCGTGCTGCAGAAGCAGACGCCCGCGGGACAAACACGAAGACCATCGAAAGCATCATAAAGCTCATCAAAATTTGGGTGGCATACGTCATGAAAGCAACCAAATTACCAACCTGCATTTGCATATCGGCAATTAAGTGCCCGCCTAGCCAAATAATGCCAATGTTCGTACCACTTAAAATCAGGGTCATCACTGGAAACATAAATGAAACCAGCGTATAGGCCTTCATCGCCGTTTTCGTATAATCTTGGTTAGCACCATCGAAGCGATCCTGTTCAAATTGATCCTGATTGAAGGCGCGGATTACCCGGACCCCCGTTAACCCTTCACGAAACACCAAGTTAATTCGATCGGTTTTCTTCTGAATACTCTTAAAGAGTGGCACCGCGAAATACATAATCACAATCACACAAATTGCCAGAATTGGCAGTGAAATTAAGAAGACCTTTGTCAACCGTGCTTCCCGGTTAAATGCCAGTACACCAGCCGCAATCAGCATAATCGGAGATTGGAGCATCATCCGTAAAATAGTAACCATCACATTTTGAATTTGGACAATATCGTTGGTCGTTCGAGTAATTAGCGATGCATCGCCAAAATCAGTGAACTCACGACTAGCAAAGTTAACTACCTTGCTAAACATTTGTGAACGTAGCTTTTGGCCCACCTTCATCGCCTGAGTCGATGCAAAATAGACGTTTCCGCCAGCCGCAACTAACCCAATGACCGACACCAGCATCATCTTAATTCCTTGCTGCCAAATATAGGCGGTGTCATTTTTGGCAATTCCCTTATCAATTAGATCTGACGTAATTGTTGGGAGATATAAATCACAGCTCACCTGGACCAACAGAAAAGCGACGGCTAAGGTCACCGCCCACCAGACTAGATTTTTGCGTGCAATTTTTATCATTGACCATCGCCTGCTTTCTTAATTTGTTGCTGTAACGATTGAGACATTTTTTGCAAGATCGCCGTCATCGTTTGGATCTCGCTTCCCGACAAGCTCCCAAACATCGTTGCTTCAATCTCTCGGCGAACCTGAATATTTTGCCGTACGATTTGTTGCCCCTTCTCAGTAATCGATACCCGTACCACCCGCCGATCATTTTGATCTCGGGACCGAACGATCAACTGATCACGTTCCAATTTTTCAAGTAGATCCGTTAACGAAGCTGGGCGGATGTTGAGCCATTGGGCGAGTTCTTTTTGCGCAACATCGTTATGCTTCATTAACATGCCTAAAACATGCCCTTGACCATGATGAATCCCATGTTGAGACTTCATTTTAACGAGGCTCATTCGCCTCATCGTTTGCATCAGATGAAACATCTCCTGCGATAAATCACTATATTCATCGTTCATAATTGACTCCTTTACATAAACACTTAGGTACCTAACGGTTTCTTAACTTACACTTTTACTTACAAAAAGTCAATCATATAAAAAAGCGTGCATCTTGAGGAAGATACACGCTTTGAGCCGAGTGCAATTTACTTGGCTATTTAACTTTATAAATCCAGCCTTCGGGAGCTTCAATGTCACCAAATTGGATCCCGGTAAGTTCATTGTATAATTTTTGAGTAATTGGACCGACCTCAGTCTCACTGTAAAAGACATGCAAGTCATCCTTGTACTCAATGCCACCAATTGGTGCAATTACGGCTGCGGTTCCCATCGCACCAGCTTCCTTGAACCGATCAAGATCATCGATAAAGACATCGCCTTCTTCTGTTTCCAGACCCAGTCGATCTTTTGCAAGAAACAGTAACGACCGCTTTGTGACACTTGGTAAAATAGAATCTGATTTTGGTGTTACAAATTTATCATCCTTAGTAATGCCAAAGAAGTTTGCAGAACCGGCTTCTTCAATCTTAGTATGGGTTGCCGGATCGAGATAAACCACATCAGAGTAACCCGCTTTATGTGCTTCATCACCAGGAAGCAAGCTACTCCCGTAGTTACCACCCACTTTGCTTTGCCCCGTACCATGAGGCGCAGCACGGTCATAATATGAAGTCGTAAAGTTTGTCGGCTTAACGCCACCCTTGTAGTAGGCCCCAACTGGCATTGCAAAGATCGTAAAGATATATTCAGGTGCAGCATGAACCCCAATGGTACCACCAACACCAATCATGAGTGGTCGGAGATAAAGCGTGCCACCAGTACCGTAAGGTGGTACAAAGTCTTCATTTGCTTTAACCACTTGCATTGCTGCATCAATAAAACGATCAGCTGGCATCGTTGGCATTAACAGCCGCTTACAACTGTTTTGCATCCGTTGGGCGTTTTGATCGGGCCGGAACAATTGAATTTCGTTATTCTTTGTCCGGTAAGCCTTCAATCCTTCAAAATCTGCTTGCCCATAGTGGAGTGCCGTCGCACCTTCACTAATATGTAGTGTTGAGTCTTCTGTCAGCTCGCCTTCATCCCACTGGCCGTCTTTCCAATGAGCTAAGTAGCGAAATGGTAAGTCCATGTATTCAAAACCTAAGTTCTTCCAATCAATCGTTGACGGTTCTGGTGCTTTTGTCATAAATGATGCCTCCAAAGAAATATGTATTGAACTCTCATAATTCTAACGAGAATTTAATAAAAGTCTAGTCACATTAGGAGAAGATGTCAAGTAAGTTTTCAAAAAAATGGACATGATACTAATGGTGCTATTTCAAGTCCGTTGTATAATTTAAATTTTACATATTTCGCTTAATATCTTCTCATTTTTTGAAGACTTTCCCAACAGCTTACTTTTTAATCAGGCTTAGCATTCTATTGTCAACATCTTTGATTTCTTTTCAATTAGGGCGACTTAGTCGTAATCTGAGGCCTAGCTCGCCATTGATATAATCTGTCAACATGGACCAATGCCTTGCTATATCAAGCCTTAAAGGATAAAAAAAGAGCTACCAGAAAACATCTGGTAGCTTGAATATCACCCGCACGGGGATCGAACCCGTAACTCCGCCTTGAGAGGGCGACGTCTTAACCAATTTGACCAGCGGGCAAAAATACAATAAATAGTATATCGATAATAGAAGACAGTGTCAAGAATTATTCGAAAGATAATTCAACTAAGTAACGTCCCTTAGCGACCAAGTGCGACGTTGTCACCCACACATCATGATAGTTAGGAATCTCCTGCTTTGTCATGTCATAAAAGAAATCCAATAACTCCCCATTTTTTGCGACAAAATCAACACTCAAGCGGTTAACCATTAACTTTTGATCGGGAAAATAGATATCCGCGTCCGCGACCTTAAATGTATCTGGAACACTTAGTGTAATGACATTACCATACCGGAGAGGTTCAGCCGTAAATAGCTCAGGTTGGGATTGCATATGCGTCAGTAGATAGTAAATTGAATCAGAATTACTTGCCATTTTGTACTTCCTCCTTAATTCTCTCCCTGTCATTGTACCAAATTAGACTTATTTTGGATAATTTATTATTTTTTCAAAAAGAATGGTTGAATCTGGTCGAATGATTTTGTATAATTATTATCGTTCGTTAGCGATAGCGAAGAAAATCATTGGGCATTCGCCAAATTGGTAAGGCAGCGGACTCTGAATCCGTAATTTACTGGTTCGAGCCCAGTATGCCCAATTGTAAGTTGATCTCGGAGCCTTTTGGCTAGCGATCAACTTTTTTTATTCAGTCGTTATATATATTTTAAGAATGTTTTACTTGTAATTTTATAATTATTGGTATAGCATCTCTTACAATAATCATAACTGCTTTCTCCCAGTTTGGTTATGTTAATTGAGTTTGTTTTAAGCCATCTTGCCAATGATATTTTATATTTTTGGAATATTGTTTAAGAAGTACTATCCTATACCCCTAATAGCGAAAAAACGATCCCCATTCAACTGAGGATCGTTTTTTAGTATCATCCAATTGTAAGTAAAGCACCCTCGTGTAGTAACGAGACCAGCGACTGAGTACTGCTGAGTTCGAGGTGTAGTGACAGCATAACCGGCACCGAGACAATGGGAATGATGATCAATGTCATCAGGGAAAACCAGCCCAGTCGGTTTTCGGCAGCCTCTTGCGGACCGATCGTTCTATCGAAGGTCGGCACCATCAACTGCGGTAAAGCAACGATTCCACGCTCAATTGCGTTGAATATTGCATGGACGACCGCCCAAGTCCCAACAACCAAATAGATGTTGAACCATTTATTGCCGACGACGGTTGGTGAAGTTAATAGGTCCGGACGTAACAGCCACAGCACAAAAATAACGACCAATACGCCAAGCGATATCATCGCCAACATCCATTTCTTTGTCATTGTTGATTTTGCAACCCGCTCCATTATCCGACACCCTCTCACCGTTAGAATGCCCAAAATTATAGCATAAATATTTTGACGATTAAACAATAAAAATAAGACTTTTTTATAAATGAAAACATTGTGAAAACTTATTCGTATCCGTTTTCACTGCTTCTTTCATTTGTCTGGAAGCGGATTAAAACTAATAATATCAATTAATTCCATCCACCTAATTATGTCATCATTTTTATTTCCACCACAAAATGTATTCCCTTTAGTGCAGCAAAAAATATTTTTTACACAAACTAGTCTTGCTCACGTTTCATCAAGTTAGTCGACACAGAAGCATTAGAACTTTTTTCATTTTCTAATCATTTTGCCATTTACAAATCTTACTTTCAGGCGTATGCTAACGACATCAAATTGATGTTAGGAGTCCTGATCAATGAATTTAACCAGCGTCCAAGTTAACATTATTATCGACCATACAATTACCAAGTGTGGGCGATAGTTTTGATTGTCCGCACTTCTCCGCGGACAGCGTTGGTTTCGCCAAGAGCTGTTTTGTTGCTCTTGGCTTTTTTATTTGTCTAAATCACTAACATCACCCTCTAGGAGGCGAAGATCGCAAATCATCGATCAGTTTTTTATTGTACTTAATATCAACGATATACATAATTGAGGAGTGAATTATATGGAAACAGTTACACCTACAACATTACATACGAGTCAAACAACCAAACTCAAGCGAGATTCCGTTAAAACCGTCATCCTAGCATCTATGATTGGGACCGCGGTCGAATTTTACGATTTTTACGCCTATGGGACCGCGGCAGCTGCCTACTTTCCCAAAGTCTTTTTTCCAACTATGACCCCCGCAATTGCGGTGTTACTTAGTTTGCTGACCTTTGGTGTTTCATTTGTCGCCCGACCGTTAGGATCCTTTGTCTTTGGTCATTTTGGTGACAAAATCGGTCGAAAAAAAACGTTACTAGTTTCACTAGTTCTCATGGGATTTTCAACTGTCCTCATTGGCTTTCTTCCCGGTTACGCGACTCTCGGCTTTTCAGCCGTCCTACTCCTTTGCCTTTGTCGCTTCGTGCAAGGAATCGGTCTTGGCGGTGAATGGTCCGGCGCCGTACTAGTCGCCACAGAAAACGCGCCTAAAAGAAAACGCGCGCTCTATGGATCATTTCCAGAACTCGGTGCACCATTGGGCTTTTTCCTCTGCAATGGCCTGTTCTTCGTCTTGGAATCATTCTTAACCCCCGCACAAATGCTAAGCTTTGGTTGGCGAATTCCTTTTTTGGCCTCGTTCGTGATGGTTGCCATCGGCCTATGGGTTCGTGAAAAAATGCAGGAAACACCGCTTTTCCGCCTAGCGCAAGAAAAACAGCAAGTTACAAAATCACCATTGAAGGATGTCTTTAGAACTAGCTGGCGTCAAATTCTCAAAGGAACCTTTATCGTTTCGGTAACCTATACCCTTTTCTATACCCTCTCGACGTGGTCATTGACCTATGCAACGACCACCTTAGGCTTCTCTAATCGTGCTTATCTCTTACTACTCATGACCGCAATCGTTGTTTTTGCCGCCATGATCTTAGCATCATCATACTTGGCTGATTTCTGGGGTCGCAAAAAGATGCTCATGACCATTTCCGCTGCGCTCGTCGTCTTTTCGTTTACCTTCCCTTACCTCCTCAGTGGTCAGCATAACACTGGTGGGGCACTCACGTTTCTCGTGATTGGCTTTTTCCTAATGGGCTTCATTTACGGCCCTGTCGGGGCCTTACTTCCCGAACTCTTTTCCACCAAGGTTCGCTACTCGGGGTCGGCACTCGCATACAACCTCGCAGCAATTATCGGTGCAGCCTTTGCGCCAACAATCGCTACTTGGCTCGCCGATACTTGGGGTGTCAAGTATGTTGGTCTCTACCTTGGTGTAATGGCCGTCTTTTCCTTCGTTGCCTTAGCACTGACCAAAGAAACGAAAAATATTGACTACACTAAGTAAATTTAAAACGGATGTTGCATCTTCTTCATGCAACATCCGTTTTTTTATAACCAGTATCCGCCCGCCAGCAGAATGCACCCACCAACATACGTCGCAAAAACGTAGTAAAACGCCAAACGATAGTAGTGTTGCTTAATTAACACCACCGTTTCCAGACTCAATGTTGAAAACGTTGTAAAGCCACCACAAAATCCAATTCCCAGAAGCGCATACCAGCCAGTGGTTGCATTAAAATGACTCGCCACTACCCCCAAAATCAGGGCTCCCAGCCAGTTAATCAGCAGGGTGGCCACTGGAAACGTACTGGCACGCTGCTGTTTGATCCACTTAGTCGTATCATAACGGGCAATGGCACCAAGCGCAGCGCCACCGCCAACTAACACGCCACTAATCATCGATTGAAGCCTCCCGTCTTTGATTCGAGCCTAACCACATTCCTGCGGCCGCCATCAAGGTGCCACCGATAATACTACTTACTATGTATGTTAATGCCAACCACCAATGCTGACTCAAAATAAGATGGTAAACATCCAGTGTCAACGTTGAGAATGTTGTGAACGCGCCAATCATTCCCGTTCCAAGTGCTAGGCTCAGAGCCGCCGGAATTTTCAACCGCCGCACGATATTGCCAGACAGCCAGGCCAACAAAAAGCTTCCCACTAAGTTGATCAAGAGTGTTGTCAGCGGCCACTGACCAGTTGGTAGTAGCTGGCCCACCAGCCATCTCAAGACGCCACCCACAATTGCAAACAGGCCAATTAATAATTCGTCCATCTTTTCCCTTCTTTCCTAATCCCATCAGTCTATCACAACTCCTCTCAAAAAACACACCCAGAAAGCGCGCCACCAACTATCGGTGACGCGCTTTTTAGATTGTTCATTATAGATGATTAGCAACGTAGTCACCAAACCCGCTGGTTGACAGGATGGTCGCTGTGTCGTCGGTTGCGAAATCTTCTGTCACGTGATGACGCTTAATTGCGGATTGGATTCCCTGTCGAATCAGCGTCGCGACCTCTGACCAGCCGATGTAGTCGAACATCATCGTACCAGATAAAATAATCGAAGTTGGGTTTAATCGATTCTGCCCCGCAAACTGCGGTGCCGTACCATGAGTGGCCTCAAAGATTGCATGGCCGGTTTCATAATTGATGTTACCACCAGGTGCAATCCCAATTCCGCCAACTTGAGCTGCCAATGCATCTGAAATATAATCACCATTCAAGTTCATTGTCGCAACAACCTCAAAGTTTTCTGGTCGCAACAACGCCTGTTGAAAGAAGTTATCGGTAATCACATCGTTCACGATTACTTTCCCCGCTTGTTTGGCGTCAGCCAAGGCCTGATCTGCTACATCAGCACCGGCATTTTGTGCGATCTGCTCATACTGTGGTGTTGTAAATACTTGTCCTGCGTACTGATTCTCGAGAAAGTCATACCCCCATTTTTTAAAACTACCCTCGGTCTTTTTCATGATGTTGCCTTTATGAACTAGCGTCAGGGTATGGCGCTGATGGTTCAGGGTATGTTCAATGGCCGCCTTCATCAACCGCTTCGTCCCCTCACTCGAAATTGGTTTGATCGCAAATGCCGCGGTCTCGGGGAAGCGCACCTTCTCGAGTTGTCCCTGAGATGCAAGTAACTGCTTAATTGCCTGAGCTGCTGGCGTTCCCACATCCGCTTCAATTCCCGCATAGATATCCTCAGTATTTTCACGAAACACGTCGATATTGACCCGTTCGGGATGAATCACCGGTGATGGCGTGCCTTCGTAATAATTGACTGGTCGGAAACATGCGTATAGGTCCAATTTCTGCCGCAGCGTCACGTTAATTGAACGATGTCCCTCACCGATGGGCGTTGTCAGTGGTCCCTTAATGGCAACCAGATCCTCTTTTAATACCCGTAGTGTATCATCCGGAAGCCACTGGCCCGTTTCCTTAAATGCAACCTCTCCTGCCAACAGCGACTGCCAGCTAACACGTCGCGCCCCCTGATACGCCTTTTGAACTGCCGCATCAAATACTTTCTGGGCTGCTTGCCAAATTTCCGGTCCAATACCATCCCCCTGAATGTAGGGAATCATGGGATTGTCTGGTACCATCATCTTCCCGTTGACCTTCGTAATCTTCTCCGCTGTCATTTTTTTGGATTCTCCTTCTCATGTCCTGGATAGTGCCGACCAGTCGGTCCCACATACTCTGACGATGGCCGAATGAGGCATCCATCACTTTGTTGTTCCATAATGTGTGCCAACCATCCCGCCGTTCGACAAGCCGCAAACATTGTCGTAAATGTTGACTTATCCAACCCCAAGCAATGGTAAATTAATGCCGTATAGTAATCTACATTGGGATGCAGATGTGTTTTTTCAAACATGTAATCCCGAATTTGCTCTTGGAGGTTGAAATACACCGAATTATTGGTCTCGTCTGCAATCTGTTCTGCAATTCCACGTAAAATTTTGGCGCGGGGATCACCATCCTTATAAATTCGATGACCAAATCCCATGATTTTTTTACCGGCCGCAATTCGCTCGTTGACATAGTCAATGGGCTTTTGTCCGGTATGACGAATCTCTTCTAGCATTTTGAAAACTTGCTCGTTAGCACCACCATGCAAGGGGCCCTTGAGTGCACAAACGGCCGCCGTTAAACAAGAATAATAATCCGCTTGCGTGGATGCCACGACACGTCCGGTGAAGGTGGATGCGTTAAATTCATGATCCGCGTGCAACACCATCACCGTATTGAACATGCTGACCTGACTCGGTGTCGGGCGTTTGCCCGTAAATAAATACATGAAGTTTTCCACAACGCCCCATTGTGGATTAACCTTCATCAGCTCCTGATTGTCCCGCAAGCGGATGATTGCGGCAATCGCAGTTAACATCTTCGATAAAATTTTGAGTGGCTGATCTCGTCTAACATCATTATGGGTGGTCCCGAGCAACGATACCGTCGTTCGTAAAATACTCATTGGGTGTTGGGGCTCCAGCGCCACATACTTCATTAACCGAATTGTTTCATCCGGTAATTTCATTTCATCAACCAACTGGTGGCGCACCTCTTTGAGCTGTGATTCAGTTGGCAATTTCTTATGCCACAGCAAGTATACGACTTCTTCAAACGGCGCATCCTTGAGTTCATTAATTGGGTAGCCAGCATAGGTGAGAATTGCGTCCTTGGTTGAGCTAATTTTAGTCTCAGAAATGACGACCCCTGCCAGTCCTTCTGGTAATTTCATTCATACACCTCCTCGTACTGTTCACCTAAGCATTCAACTTATCATCCACAATTAACGGTAGGATTCCACCATGCTCGTAATAGGTCCAGTCAATCGGGGTATCGAAACGCACCCGCGTATCAAACTTAACCTGTCGCGTAGCAGTCGTTGCAGTCACGTGCGCGATCTGCTTATCCAACTTAATCGTATACGTTTCGGTTCCATCTAGCCCGATTGTGGCTGCCGTTTCTCCTGGCAAATATTCTAGGGGAATAATGCCCATCATGGCTAAATTAGACCGGTGGATTCGCTCAAAGCTCTCGGCAATAATAACCTTCACCCCGAGCAACTTAACCCCCTTGGCGGCCCAATCACGAGATGATCCCATCCCGTAATCTTTACCGGCTAAAACAAGCAAGGGTGTCTGGTCATGCAGATATTCACGTGAGGCTTCAAAAATTGTCGTGGGCTCGTTTGTTGGTAAGTAAGTCGTGAATCCACCCGTGGTTCCAGGTGCTAATTCGTTTTTGAGACGGATATTGGCCAGGGTGCCACGCATCATAACCTCATGATTTCCCCGTCGCGATCCGTAAGAATTAAAGTCCCGCACTGCAATCCCATGATCTTGTAGATATTTTCCAGCAGGGGTCTTAGACCCAATGAACCCAGCCGGCGAAATATGATCAGTAGTAATTGAATCTCCCACTTTCGCCAATACTCGAATCCCTTGAATCTCCTCTGGTTGTTGATCTGCCGTTTCAAAGAACGGCGGTGACGCAATGTACGTAGATGCAGCATCCCAATCGTACGTGGCAGACGTTGGTGCTTCCAATTGATTCCAAGTTTCATTTTGTTGGAAAATCTGTTGGTAATTTTCAGAGAATTGTTTGGGTGACAGGTACTGACGCGTTAAATCAGCAATCAAATCGTCTGAGGGCCACAAATCCTTCATGTATACTGGTTGTCCGTCACGCCCCGTTCCAACGGGTTCGGTCGTCAAGTCGATATCACAGGTTCCGGCCAGCGCATATACCACGACCAATGGTGGCGAAGCCAAGTACGTATCCTTCACGAGTGGATTAACCCGTCCTTCGAAGTTTCGATTACCACTTTCTACCGCCGCAATTGGATACGCATCTGCACTGAGTCGAGATTGAAGCTCTTCGAGAAGCTGCCCAGAGTTCCCAATACACGTCGTACAGCCATAGCCCACTAAGTTAAACCCAATTTCATCCAAATACTGCTGTAATCCAGCCGCCTTTAAGTATTCCATGACGACTCGTGAGCCTGGTGCAAATGAGGTTTTAACATAGGCCGGTACCTTCAATCCCAATTCAACCGCTCTTTTGGCCACTAAAGCCGCAGCTAAAAGTACCTGAGGATTAGAAGTATTTGTACAACTCGTGATAGCGGCAATTCCAAGCGACCCCGGCCGTAACTCAAACGCCTGCTCATTAACCATCACTGGGTAGGCCGGCATGTCGCGACGATCATCAAACTGCTGTGGCATTTGCGCTAATTTCACTAAATCCTGTGGTCGATTAGGTCCAGCCACACTACTTTCTACGGTGCCTAAATCTAGGGTTTCATACTCACTATACTGCCGTTGATCATCTTGACCAGACTCGTAAAATAAGTGGTTTTGATGCGCATATTGTTCAACCAACTCAATCAGTGCCGCTGGCCGATCAGTCAATTTTAAGTAGTCGAGTGTCTGCCGATCGATTGGAAAGAACCCACAGGTCGCACCATATTCTGGTGCCATATTAGCCACCGTTGCCCGATAAGCCAACGGTAAATGATCCAATCCCTCACCGTAAAATTCAACGAACTTTCCAACTACTTGATGTTGTCGCAGTAAATTCGTCAGCGTCAACGCTAAGTCAGTGGCGGTCACACCTGCTGCGAGACGGCCGATTAATTTGACGCCAACAACCTTAGGAATTGGCATAAACGAATTTTCCCCAAGCATACTTGCTTCCGCTTCAATTCCGCCGACACCCCAGCCAAGCACACCGAGGCCGTTAATCATGGTGGTGTGCGAATCGGTTCCGACTAAGGTATCCGGAAAGGCTTCGAAGCTCCCATCACTTTGTTGCTTGGTCATTACGACCGTTGCCAAGCGTTCCAGATTCACCTGATGAATAATTCCGGTATCGGGCGGAATAACTGTTAAATTATCAAAACTATTCTGCGCCCACTTCAAAAATGTGTAACGTTCATGATTACGTTCAAACTCTTTTTGAACGTTAAACGCAAACGCCGTATCATCCCCTGATCGATCAACTTGAACAGAATGATCAATCACCAAATCTACTGGCACTTCGGGATTGATCGCCTGCACATCGCCACCCTTTTTAGCAATCGCATCGCGCATCGCCGCCAAGTCGACTAACGCGGGGACCCCGGTAAAATCTTGTAAAATTACCCGTTCGGGTTTGTAAGCCACGTCAGCATCGTGTTGGTCATCCCAGTGGACTAGCGCAGTAAGTTCATCACCTTGGGACTGATTGTGATTATGCCGTCGAACGGCTGCTTCTAGTAGGATGCGAATTGTATACGGAAACTTATCGACATCCACCTGATGCTGAGCTAAAAACTCGGCAATATCGGCAAATCGATAAGTCTGATGATTCAGTTGAAAACTATTTTCATACGTGGTATTCGTCAAATTTATCACCATCTTTCGCCTTAATTGAAACCCGATTTACATCTTCTAATTTTTCTCTCATTTAAATCGGAATAGTCTCAATCTAAAGCAAGTAAAGGGTTTCGTCAAGTTAGACGATGTAAACCAGTTGCATCATTTCTAATTAAAATTTAATTATAGATTAGTTTTACAAACTTTTCTTAAGTGAAAATCCCCTCCAAGTTTATGAATCAACAATATCTCACATTTTCATGTCATCGTTATAAATTTTTTTATACTTTAACGCAAAAAAAGAGGAAGCCAGTGCTTCCTCTTTTGCCAAGTCTGATTTGACTAGTTCAATCGTGCCCGTAATTTATCACCAATTTCTTCAAATCCCGGCTTGCCCAATAGGCCAAACATATTGGTCTTGTAGGCTTCCACCCCTGGTTGGTTGAATGGATTAATACCATTTAAGTAGCCAGAAATACCAATCGCCACTTCAAAGAAGTAAATCAGGTATCCTAGTGTGAATTCATCTTGTTGTGGAATATTAACGGTCATCACTGGCACACCACCGTCAACATGGGCCAAAACAACGGCTTGGTACGCCTTGGCATTAACAAAGTCCATTGTTTTTCCTTCTAGATATCCCAAACCATCGAGATCTGTGTCTTCACTTGGAATTTCAACATCGTGTACTGGTTGGCCCACTTTTACCACGGTCTCCATCAAATTCCGCTGACCTTCTTGAATATATTGCCCTAGCGAATGTAAATCGGTTGAGAAGTTCGCAGATGATGGGTAAATGCCCTTTTGATCCTTGCCTTCTGATTCACCGGCCAGTTGCTTCCACCATTCGGCAAACATTGTCATCGTTGGCTCGTAATTCTCTAACAATTCAGTTGTGTAGCCCTTCCGATATAAAATATTACGATAGGCCGCATACTGGTATGCTTCATTTTGACTCAAATCAGGATTACTGTAGTCATTTTCAGCCGCACGAGCACCAGCCATTAATTGATCGATATCGGCACCAGCCGCTGCAATTGGTAGTAATCCAACCGCAGTCAATACTGAGTAGCGACCCCCAACACCGTCAGGAATTACAAAGGATTCATATCCTTCAGCGTCTGCTTCCGTCTTTAACGCACCTTTTTGACGATCGGTTGTGGCGTAAATTCGTGTCTTCGCGCCAGCTTCCCCATATTTTTTAATTAACAATTGCTTGAAAATCCGGAAAGCAATTGATGGTTCAGTCGTGGTACCAGACTTCGAGATAACATTCACAGAAAAATCACGATCGCCGATCAAGTTGATCATGTCATAAACATATGATGAGCTCAGTGAATTACCTGCAAACAAAATTTGTGGCGCTGGACGATCCTCATCCTTTTGAGCTTGGAAGAAGGCCGTGTTTAAAAAGTCAATGGCTGCACGAGCTCCTAGATATGACCCCCCAATTCCGATGACAACCAAAACCTTTGAATCCGACTGAATTTTCGCAGCAGCCTTCTTGATCCGCGCAAATTCGTCCTTATCATAGTCGGTTGGGAGATGAAGCCAGTCGATATAATCGGCACCGGCACCCGTTCCCTGACGTAATTGATCGTCAGCGACGTTCACCATTGCTTGAAGTTCGCCAAGTTCATTGTCATGAACGAACGTTTTTAAACTGCTACTATCAAATGAAATATGTGTCATCTATAAAACCTCTTTCTTTTCGAATAATTGGTATAGATATTATCAAATTTACAAGATTCGCCTTACAAAGTAATATTCTACCGCGGTTATTCAATTTTCACAACCGAAAACGGAACAAAAAAAGATAATTGGTATACTTAAATACCAACTATCCTTTAGAATTATTCAACACTTTGATGTTTTGCATGGTCCCGATCAGGGAAGAATACAGTAAACTTCGTCCCCTTACCAGATTCGCTATCGACCTTAATCGTCCCACCGTGCAAATCAACTAATTGATGCACGATTGCCAGACCAAGCCCCGATTCGCCATATTTGGTGTTCATCCGTGAACGATCTGCTTTATAGAACCGTTCCCAAATATTTTTAACCTGATCTTCTGTCATGCCAATTCCGGTATCTTGAATACTAAATTCACTTCCCGTATCGGTTTGACGACCGGTAACCGTAATCGTACCATTTTCCGTAAACTGGATGGCATTTTGAATAATATTAAACAAAATTTGAACAAAACGGTCGTAATCGGCATAAGTCATCACCGTCGACGGCGTTTCAATTTCAATTACGTCTCCCTGGGTTGCAGCCTTCTTTCCTAGTTGAGCACTCAAATTGTTCAACACATCAGCGGCATTAAAGACCTTCCGAGACATAGAAATTTGGTTCGTGCGAATTTTTTCATAGTCTAAATTATCATTGACCAGCCGGATCAACCGTTTCGTATCATTTTGCATTAACTTGATACTATTCGCCTTATCCTCTTCTGGAATTGCATCATAGGCTAAGCCCTCTAGCAGTCCGTTGATGGTCGTCAACGGCGTTCTCATCTCATGGGCAGCGTCCGCCATAAACTGGCGTCGACGCTCTTCTTGCCGCTTAATTTCTTCTTGAGATTCCTGCAACGAATCCGCCATTTTATTGAAATCAGTGGACAAGTCACTCAGCTCATCGCTACCTTGGACAGCCAAATGTACATTATAGTTCCCCTGAGCAATCTGATGCGTTGCAGAGCGCATCTTATCAATTCGACGAGTCGTCGAGCGGGCCAAAAGGTAACTCAAAACCAACGCGATCAACGATGAAATCACAAACGCAATCCATAGATTACTGCGAATTTGCTGCATATTTCCTTGAATATCGGACACAAACGACCCAATCGACACAACTGCAACTAATTTGCCCTTGTAGAAGTACGGTCGCAAGACATCCGTCATTAATGGTCGACTACTACTCTTAGTCGAGCTTGATTTTTTCGGCTTTTTACTTGATTGCTGCTGATTGGTCGGTCGTGACAAACGATCCTCCATCTTATGAATCGTCTTACCAGCCTTTAGCTTTTTCCAATCGGCACTGGTCAACACCGCAGAATAGTTTGAGCTGGAATAAATGACCTTATCCTTGGCACTATAAATCGTAAAATGCACGTTTTGACGCTGTAACAGCTGGGCATTATTTTCAAGTGGTACGGTTGTGAATCCTTCAAACTGTTGCGTTGCGGTATCATAACGCATCGAATCTTCAATCAAACTATCAGAATAACTCTGCAGTTGCTTCCAGGTGTTGGTGTAAAGCATTCGACTCGTTACGTTGATGAACAGCACACCAACAATCACAATTAAGGTTAAAATAACGGCAAAGAAACCTAACATTTGCCGATAAATTAGTTTCATTGTGTCACTCCATTGTCATCAAACTTGTAGCCAACACCCCACACAGTCTGAATCACCTGAGGACCCACCTTTTCGATCTTTTGACGGAGCTTTTTAATGTGCGCGTCAACCGTCCGTTCATCACCATAGTATTCGTAATCCCATACGAGTTGCAATAGTTGTTCACGTGAAAAGACTTGGCGGGGCTTTTGCGCTAAGGTCTTCAGCAAATCAAATTCCTTCGGCGTCAGATCTTGTACCTGTTGGTCATTCAGGTAAACCTCGCGCGTCTTAGTATTTAGTTTAAAGTGGTCAGTAATCACATCGAACTGCTCGTCGTTATTTTCATCAATGACGTTACCGATCGTATTCAGTTCACTCCGACGGTACAGAGCTTTGATTCGTGCAATCAGAGTAATTGGACTAAATGGTTTGGTGACGTAGTCGTCAGCGCCCATTTCCAGCCCCAACACTTGGTCACTTTCCGAATCACGTGCAGTGAGCATAATAATGGGAACCGTTGGAGACAGGCGCCGTAGTTCTGCAGCCACCTGCATTCCGTCCATTTTAGGCAAGTTTAAGTCAAGGGTGACAATATCCCACCCTTTCACATCGTCTTGAAATTGTTGCACGGCTTCTTCACCGTCATACGCAAAGTGGGCGTCCCACTTTTCCTTCTTAAAAAACATGGCCATCATTTCTGAAACTGACTTATTATCTTCAACCATTAGTATTTTCATAAATTATGCTCCTCCCGAAAGCGGATTATCTAAGTTTTAGTATACGGCTTTTACGCCTTTTTTAATAGATCATTACTTTAACAATCATTATTTTACTAAACACTTATAATGATTTATTGATAAGAATGTGAAGAAAAAACGATCTTTACTTCGCCCGCCCTATTGTAATCGATAGGTCAAATTACGTTGAATAAACCGTGCAACATGGTCCTGATAGTCTGCTGGATCGATCCAAAAACTCTCAGCATGGGTCGCGTTTTTGACAATCCACTTCTCTTTTGGCCCGCGCGTCGCGTCAAAGTTAGCTTCCACCATGTTAAGCGGCACGTATGCATCCTTTTCACCGTGAATAAATAAAATCGGTCGATAATTATGGCGAAGCTGGTTAACTGATGACACCTTTTTTAGATTGAATCCTTGCCGATAAATGTTGATCGCACTGACTGCTGGTAAAAAAGGATATTTGGGCAAATGAAAAGTTTTCTTGAGTAAGTAACTCATCTCATCATCAATATTTGAGTAACCACAATCCGCAATGATACACCGCACTTGTTCTGGTAATGGTTCACCACTCAACATTTCCATCGTCGCCCCACCCATTGAAACGCCAAACAAGACAATTCGAGCGTCTACGCCAGTTTCTTGAATCACCCGCTGAATCCAGTTTTGATAATCAAGTCGGTCTAACCAACCAAATGAAATGTACTCACCGCTTGAATGCCCGTGGGCCCGATCATCCGGTAGCAATACGTTAAAGCCTAGCTCATGAAACATGTTGGCATAGTTAGCCATAGTTTCACCGTTGCCCTTATACCCATGAGCCACAATCACCGTATCCGTAGTTTCCTCTGCCGCCGGAATGTAGGTGGCACTTAGTTTTAATGGCCGATCAGACGCCTCAATTTCCCAATTACGCGTTGGTTGTGTCTTGAGCCAGTTCACATAATGGTAGTATTGATCCGCATATTTTTGCTTCTCAGCCGAAGTTTCAGGGACCTCATCAACCCGATGAAATGCAAATTTATATAGTTTCTCTGCTGCTCCCATCGTTCCCGCAGCAACAAAAAGTGGCGCCATCAGGCCCATTGCAGTTTTCTTTTTCATTTTCGTCTCTCCTATAATGTTGCCAACATCATCATTTATAACTAATCATTTTACTATAAAAAGTTGATTACCGTCATTCAATCGTCTTCAGTATTACTAAAACATAATATTTGCACGCAAAAAAATAAGAATACCATCACTGATATTCTTAACTGTGTCACCTACGTGACCCATTATAAATGGAGATGGCGGGATTTGAACCCGCGTCCAAGCATATCGCCATTCCAACCTCTACGCTCATATCTCAACTATTTAAGTTTCGCCAATCAAAACGCCGCTGATCAGGGCTTTCAAGATTCGCTAGTCCGATTAGTCTCTTCTGATTGCTCCTGACTGAAGCTCACAGCGTAAGTTCACTAAATTTAGGACCCAGTAACGAGCCGTGAACAAGCCCGGCTGGATCTACACCCGCTACTATTTAGGCAGCTAAAGCGTAAGAGTTGTTATTATTTTTTGCAGTTATAATTTAAACTGAGCGTTTTTACGAAGACGCAACCTTCGAAGCGCAGTTGAAACTCGACCTATACCTGTCGAATCCATAAACATCCCCATGTCTACAGCTGATATTGTAACATAACCACACCTAAAATACTCCATTTTCGCTCAAAAAAGGCTCCCCACCAATCGTGAGAAGCCTAGTTAATCTTTAATTTAAATTTTAGTACCAGCCATTAGCTACCCAGTGTGCTTTGGCAGATGACCATGAACCATAACGGCTCGTTACGTACTGGTTAGCAACCCGCTCTTGGTTAGCAGCAGAATAATCACCATGCAAGTAGCTGGCGCTCAATTGGTACTTACCAACGTACTGTCCGTTACGAGCACCGTAGTTTCCACCTGATTCGCGTCCGGCAATCCATGCCTTAGCAGAAGCATCCGAACCACTAGCAGCAGCTGTCGTACTCTGCGTTGTCGTGCTTTGAGTGGTGGCTGTTTGCGTGTTAGTTGTGGTAGTGGTAGGTGTTGAAGCAACTTCGGACTGTGTTGCTTGCTTGATCTCACCATTACTCTTGATCAATAATTTTTGACCAACATAAATCACATTAACATCATTAATTTTGTTTTGTTGCGCAAGATCATTCACCTTGTTCACATCATGTGCATAAGTCGTGGCAATTTCTGATAAAGTGTCGCCTGCTTTAACAGTATAAATTTCATCAGCGTTTGCTTGAACTGTAGTGGCAACAACGCCCAATGCTGCGGCTCCCAATGCTGTTGCTGAAATCTTCAGGATGTTCTTTTTAATATCCATAATTTATATATCCGCCCCTAATTTTTAATACTTCTTTTCTTATCAACGGTGCATATAATAACGCATAGATATTACTAATCTGTAACATAGAGATTTCTTTTTACATTAATTTTGTCATGTTGGTAACAATTAGAAATACTTTTCGATAAAATCTGCCACCCCATCGTCATCATTAGAAAGGGTTACATCGGTTCCAAGCGCCTTAATGTCTGGTTTGCCATTAGCCATGACCACACCGACCTGCGCCGCTTGTAACATACCACTATCATTTTCTGCGTCGCCAAACGCCATCAAATTTTCGAATGTCCAACCATAATGTGCTAATAATGCTTTTAACCCTACCGCTTTATCCATATCATGATCTAAAAATTCAAGAATTTTAGGTTGCGAACGAACAATATGATATTGAGCTGCCATTGCCGGTGTAATTTCCTGAGTAACATGATCTAAAATCTCGGAATCAGTTGCCATGACCACTTTACTGTATGGTTGTTCCTTCAAATCTGCATACGATTTTGGAACAAAGGCAATGTTAGCGTTCAGCATTTTCTGATAGACCGACGGCGTCAAGTCAGTTAATGGATAAACTTGTTCGAAATCAAGAACATCAAGCGGATATCCTCCTTGAACGCAAAAATCATGCAGCAACGCCAAATTATCCTTATTCATTCCCTGCTTAGCCAATACTTGCCGATCTGGGTTCTGAATTACCAACGCACCATTAAACGTAATGGTGTAGTCGTCGGCACCGGTCAAGCCAAGCTGTTCAATATACTTCCAAATTGCATTAATTGGACGTCCCGTGCATAGCACAACTTTGATTCCCTGCGCTGAAAGTTGTTTAAGTACCCGTTCATTTCGAGCGCTAATTTTCTTATCTGTGGTCAGTAACGTACCATCTAAATCAAGTGCAACCATTTTTATCATTGTCTGTCATCCTCCATGTACCTAAATTTAACATCATTTTTAGAATAAAAAAAGAGCTGTCACCAATTTTAGTTGGTCCGCAACTCTTCTTATCTTCCACTACTTTGATTCAGACGATGCCTGTTGTTCAATCTTATCTTGATTTACAATGCGCCGATCAAAATCTTCCAGAAAGTCTAAAAATTCCTGGGCTTTTTCTTCACCGAAAATTTGAACCCATCCCGTAAAACGATCAGTCACATCCTGACTAATTTCTGCTTCTACGCGCTTGCCTTCCTTCGTCAAATGAAGGAAGAGTCGGCGCCGATCATTGGGGTCGGCCCGCTGGTACACGTATTTGTGATTGAGTAACACTTTTATTTGTCGCGAAATGGCACTTCTCGTTACCTGTCTTTGTTCGGCAATATCCATCAACATAATCTTTTTTTGTGTCGCGATATCATGTAAAATTAAGTACTGTTCGAAAGATAAATAGTACTTCGCTGCTGGTTCAGAAATGAAACTGTCAAGAGACTTTAGCGTCGACATGTACAGACTGATTGCTCTGTTCAATAAATCATCAGAAGCCATTGTAATCACCTTTTTTCCGATCATCAAAATTTAGAATTGAACTCATTCACTATAGAATATGCTACACTTTAACCAATCTGTCAACTCATTAATATTTAGGGGCGTTAACTTTTGAATCTAAAACCAATCCATCAAATTGAACTTAACCTATTGGAAACTTTTATTATGCTTTGTCATCAGTATTCGCTTAACTATTTTCTAATCGGTGGCTCATTACTCGGGGCCGTTCGTCATCAAGGATTTATTCCCTGGGACGATGACTTAGATGTTGGCATGCCACGTGAAGATTACAATCGCTTTTTAAAAGTTGCACCCGTTGTGTTATCTCATAGTGCATATTTTCTTCAAACACCATTTACGGATCGTAATTACGGCCTTAGCTACGCCAAACTGATTGACACTGAAACCCAGATTGAAGAATACAATAATATGAACCATGCCAAAAAAGGCCTTTTTATCGATATTTTTCCCTTCGACCAAATTTCTCCATCGTCCGGTGAACGGACATCACAGATGGCTAAACTCAAACTCCTTGATGGTTCCATTCTGGTTCGCCTTGGATATCACATCGTTGAGACCCCACTTTCCCAGATGGCGCGTCCCTTAACGGTCAAACAATATAATGCCGTTCGAACGCTCAAGCATAAACGTGAAGCACTCATGCAAGCGTTCAGTGCCCCGCACCAGTCCGATGCAGCATTTAAAAATTTGGCATCGCAATACGGCTACGATAAAGAAATTTTATCGGCTGATGAAATGACTCATCTAACCCCACACCTTTTCGAGCACTTAACCGTTAATATTCCGACAGCCTACGATGCCATTCTGACACGGATGTACGGCAACTACCAGCAGCTACCTAACGCCAATCAGCAAGTTCCAAAGCATTTTAAGCATGTCAGCATTAATAACGATCTATTATTTTAATGATTAAAAGAAGCCCCGGAGAAACCATCTCCGGAGCTTCTTTACATTTCTAACGCACAACGATTACTGAACAAGGAGCATTTTGGGACATATAACTAGCCTGTGAACCAATAAAAATACTACTTTTATCTTGTGTTTCCGAACCGCACACCAACAAATCCGGTTGAAATTCAGGAATGATCTCACGCACAATCTGTTTCCCGGGTTTTCCCTCCCCTAAGAACCGACTCACATCATCCACCCCAAAATCTTGAGCCTTTTGAACATACGCATCCACCGCGGCCGCCATCTCTTGGCGTTCCTTTTCAAGCACATTAGGTTGTAAGCTGTCGTAGACGCTTAAATCGCCAGTTTCAAGGATCGTCACAATTCCTAATGGTACCTTATATGCATGTGCCAGTGTCACGGCATAACAAAATGCCTTTCGCGATGAACTAGAATCATCCTCATCAACCGCAACTAGGATCTTCTTAAACGTCATTGGTTGCACATCGAAATCAATCTCTGTTTTTTTCATTATCTCGCTACCTGTCTTTTAAAATTTGCGTCACAATTAGTCGTGTGTAATAGATATTTCCTTTATCACTGGGATGAACATTATCACTGGCAAACCAGCTCGTATGCCCCTTACTGTAACTGTACCAATCAATAACATGCACATTTTTGTGGGCTTGAGCAGTTTTTTGAATCGATTTATTGACCGTATTTTGCCAATTTTTAGTCGGAACATGGGCCGTGACCCAGTATAACTGCCGCTTACTGCCGACTGCCGACAAAATCTGTTGAATCGTTTGTTCACTTAAGGCCCCATTTGTTCCCAAGTTGATCACAACCACATCATTCAAATGCCCTTTGTTGGCAAGTTGCTTAATCAAGGCTGGTGCCTGATACCCCTGACGTCCCACCTCAGCATTCACGTATGCATTGGGCACAACCTCTTGTAAATCAGCAGCACCATCGGCCAATACCGAATCTCCAACTGCTGTTATTTTGAGTGTCTGAGCTTTCGTTGCTTGTTTTTTTGTCAATCCATACTTCTTTTCAATGGACTGCTTTTTACCGGATGGATTAGGTACCGGTTGGCCCTTTTCAATTGCATCATTACGTGCTTTAACTTGCTTGGAACTCTTCTCAATCTGAGTCTGCACGTGATTAGGTTTGGGTGTTTGTGGCTTCAGGACCATTCCCACCACAAAAACGATACTAAATGCAGCGGTGATCGCCGCACCAAGCCATTTTTTCCAGCCAGCATTGCGATCAAATACATGCCTTACATCGGACATTGCATGGTGCCAATCATAGTGCAGCAAGGGTTGTTCAATCCAACGGTACGAGGCTTCACTAATCAGGAGAATAATAATTAATTCAGCCAACGCATTTAACACGGGATGGTCACCCATTGATCGAACGCGGGATTCGTAAAAGACCATTACTGGGTACTGATAAACATAAATTCCATACGACCGTTGTCCAATCCATTTAAATACCGGATTGGTGAGCCAGCCGTTCATATGGCCTCCCGGATGAGCAATTACCGCCATTAAGATCATGGCGAACAGGGTAAACACAAACATGCCACCAAAATAGGTAAATGGCGCCTGCCCCTGCAATACAAAATATAACAACAAAACAATTGCCAGACAGACGATTCCCGTTACATCCAAAATGCGCGTCGAATTCTTCGAAATCTGGCTTTTTAAGCGATCTACCGGCCATACCATTGCCAACCACGCACCAAGAAAAATGGCAAAGCTCCGTGTATCACTACCATAGTAAGCACGATTAATATTAGTTGGATCATAAAAGACTGCCATTAGAATGGCTGAAAGGATGGCCAGTCCAAAGATAATTCCTTGAATCAATGATTTTCGTTTAACTAACATTACCAGTAGTAGTAGCAAAATGGGCCAAATTAAATAAAATTGGCCTTCGATACTCAGTGTCCACATATGCGTAAATGGCGACTCACCCGCAAATCGATCAAAATAGGATTGCCCATGACCGATCTCCCACCAATTATAAATCCACAGCAGGTTTGTTACGACAATACTTCTTAAATCCTTTAATAGCACCCGTTGAAACAACGTAATATACGTCGTACTCAATACCAACATCGCAATGAGCACCGGATACAAACGTCGTAATCGTTTCAAATAAAACTTAATCAGGTGGATTGTTCCCGTTCGTTGAACTTCTTTCATTAAACTGCCAGTAATTAAATACCCAGTGAGCAGTAAAAAAATCGGAACCCCGAGATAGCCTCCCTGAAGGGTTGCCGGTAGTAAATGATACACAATTACCCCAATCACCGCGAGTGAACGTAACCCGTCGAATCCGGTAATATAGCGTCTTTTTCCCAACTGCTGCTCCTCAAATGATGGATGCATTCTTGCTCCCCCTAAAAAATAATTCCGCTCCATTATACTTCACTTTTACAGGGATTAGTAGCAAAAAGAGCACCGTCATCATTGCTGATTAGCGCACAAAAAAACACTCTATTTCTAAAGTGTTTGCTAGCTGCCCCGGTAGGGTTCGAACCTACGACCTCTTAATTAACAGTCAATTATTCTACCACTGAACTACGGGGCAATACTATTAAATTATAAAACAGGTGCTCTCACACCGACTGCCCCGGTAGGGTTCGAACCTACGACCTCTTGATTAACAGTCAATTATTCTACCACTGAACTACGGGGCAATGAAAACACATAACTATGAAATTATAACCGGAAATCACAAAATTGTCAAAGACTAATTTCATGATCAACTAAATTTGAAGAAACGTTTGCTTTCTTCAACTGCCCCGGTAGGGTTCGAACCTACGACCTCTTGATTAACAGTCAATTATTCTACCACTGAACTACGGGGCAATGTTGTTAAACAACATCAATTATTATACAGGATCATTTACTGACTTGTAAAGCACTTTTTAAGCAATATGGTTTTCTTTTAAAATATTTCGTACAACTTCCTCTGCTTCTTCCGTTTTCTTCCATTCATCCCAATGATCCATCGATTCGTCTTGCATCACATAGTGTTCATTGACGTAGTCCTCATATTTTGCAACATTTTGGGAATGCGGGATATTGAGCTGTAAAATGCGTACTTCTTGAATGAAACCTCGTTCAGCAGCTAGCTCTGCCCGTCCATTCTGAACCATGTTACCAATTTCAAAATACGTTGACCCATCTTCGCGTGTAATTTCTTCGATCAAGTCTAATACTTCATGCTGTGCCATTATTCATCCTCCTCAATCTAAACTGCCACTCTATTTTAGAGAAGTTAGTGATACTTGTCAAAAACACAAAAAATCACCGTTCGGGAAAAACGGTGATTGGCATAAGAGAGAAAGAGAATTGATTAGAAGGTAAATACTTAATACCTTACGTCAATTATAATACCGCTTACTGAAAGCGCTGTCAACACTAATTCTCAACTTTTCCTTTTTTTATTTGATCAGCTGCCGCTTCATCAACGATAAGCGTGACGTTGGAATGTTGCTGCAGAATGCTTGCTGGAACGGCCGTCGTTACCGGCCCCAAAACCAGCTTTTTCACAGCTGCTGCTTTTGCTTTGCCATACGCCATAATAACAATCTGTTTAGCAGCCATAATTGATTTAATTCCCATTGAGTACGCAGATCGCGGAACATCAGTGGATTGTGCAAAAAAGCGCGCATTCGCCGCAATCGTCGACTCCGTTAACTGAACCTCGTGGGTGGTACTCTCAAACGGCGTTCCCGGTTCATTAAACCCAATGTGCCCATTTTGACCGAGTCCCAGAATTTGTAAGTCGATTGGATACCGGTCAAGTATTTGATCATACCGCTGCGTCTCCACCGTCGCATTTCTATTCATGCCATTCGGAATGAAGGTTTGCTGAAATGGCTTTTTACTAAACAGATAACGGTTCATATAATATGCATAGCTTTGTGGATTTTCTTGATCAAGACCAACGTATTCATCGAGATTAATTGCAATACACCGGCTGAAATCTAACTGACTTGCGCTAAGTAAGCGATAAAGAGTCTGTGGTGTCCCTCCCGTTGCTAACCCAAATACTGCCTGTTCATGACGATCTTTGAGTGTTTGTTGAATCATCGCAACTCCCTTATTAGCTCCCTCAACTGGCGTCTTTACAATCCAAATTTTCATTACGCTCACACCCCTATATGGTATAGTCCAATTATAATTTGATTCAGTAATTTAAGCAACTCCAACGACTGACGTGCCTACTTTCCTTACAGTCCCTAACTAACGGCAACTAAAAAGGCCTCTTTTGGTCGACAAATTAACCAAAAGAAGTCTTTTTAACGCATTTATTAATGCAAAATTAAGTTCAAGAATAGGACCATCAACAGTCCGGTGATCGAAATCAAAGTTTCCAACACCGTCCAAATCTGGAACGTTTGTTTAACACTAAGTTCGAAGTATTCCTTAACCATCCAGAATCCAGCATCGTTAACATGTGATGCGGCCAGTGAGCCGGCACCAATTGCCAACGCAATCATGACAGGATCCGCACCTGTTGATTGCATCAATGGAATCACAAGACCAGAAGCAGTCATCCCAGCAACGGTTGCTGATCCCAGTGAGATCCGCAGAATTACAGTGATTACCCATGCTAAGATAATTGGTGATAGGTTAACATTGGCCATCAATTGTTGAACCGCTTTACCAACACCACCATCAATCAAAACTTGTTTGAAGGCAGCACCACCACCGATAACTAAGAGCAACATAGCAATTGACTTAACAGCATCGCCGATTGAACCACTGATATCTGACATCGTCTTACCACGATGGAAGCCCATTGACCACATTGCAAACAACAATGCAATTACCATCGCAATCATTGGATTCCCAACTAATGTTACGAAAGCAGCAAAGCCATGAGGATGAGTTGGTGTTTCGCCACCCTCAAACGCAATCGAATAAATTGTGGCAATAATCATGAAAATAACTGGGAAAAGTGATGTTAAAGCTGAAATACCAAAGCCTGGCGTTTCTTCCAGCTTGTATTTCTTAACAGTAATTCCGGGTAATGATTTCTTAATTGTAAATGCAGATGGTGCATACATTTGTGCCAACTTAGTAAATAATGGTCCGGCAACGATCACACACGGAATTGCGACAATAATCCCGATCATCAATACCTTCCCAATTGGGGCACCTAAAGCTGATGCAACGGCAGTTGGTGCTGGTTGTGGTGGTAAAAATCCTTGGGTTGCAGACAATGCAGCAGCCATTGAAATTCCAAGATAAAGCATTGGTACTTCTGCTTCCAGTGCAATTGAAAAGACAATCGGAATCAAAAGAACTAGCCCAACTTCGAAGAACATCGACATCCCGATGATAAATGAAGCAACCACAACGGCAATTTGAAGCCGTTTTTTACCAAACATATCGATTAATGTTTTCGCGATACGGTACGATCCACCGGCATCTGATACCAATCGACCAATCATGGCACCAAACCCGAAGACAATGGCGAGTTCACCTAACGAACTCCCAATCCCGTTTTTGATTGACACCGCAATTTGTGCTGGGTTCATCCCCAATAAAATCGCTACCAAAATTGAAGTTACAATTAATGACACAAACGTGTTCATTTTAAATTTAATGATTAGGAACAGCAAAAAGATAATTCCTAACAATAAGACAAGAAATTGCATGTTTTTTCTCCTTCTAAATATCACTCTAAAGATCGTTTCGCAATACGGCCAATTATAGCAAAACGCTTTCAAATTTCAACAGAAAAATGTAAAAAATTTAATTGATTCTTGTAAAAACATGTAAATTATTTTCGCAAACGCCCTTGGTGATAGGATTTAATGACTTCAAAACTTTTTTCGAAAAAATAGTAAAAATTTACTAAATTCCAATTATTTCTTGCGATTTTATAAAAAAAGACGATTCTGATTTGTATAAACCAGAACCGTCTTTGTGTATATTTTAAAGTACTATCTTATTTAGAAATTAGCGTTCAACTATTGAACCGTTACCGATTTTGCTAGGTTACGTGGCTTATCAACGTCTAAGCCCTTCCCTAAGCTAGTGTAATAAGCGAGCAACTGAGCAGGTACCACACTCAGCAAAGGTGTTAATAATGGATCAACATCTGGTAATACAATCGCATCATCTGGCTGTGCTAAATGTTTAGCCGCAATCGTTAACACACTAGCTCCCCGAGAAACCACTTCTTGTAGGTTGCTCCGTGTCAACCCAGCTGTTCGATCCTGCGTAATAATTCCAATTACTGGCGTATGTTCTTCAATCAACGCAATTGTGCCGTGCTTTAATTCACCAGAGGCAAACCCTTCGGCCTGAACATATGAAATTTCCTTTAATTTCAAGGCTGATTCCAATGCAACAGACCAATCAATTCCCCGGCCAATGTAAAAGGCATTTCGTGGTTCCGACAAATACCGTGACGCAATTGACTCCAATTTTTCCTTGCCGTCAACTAATGCTTGCATCCCCACCGCAACAATTCCTAATTGTTGCTTAAGATCAAATTCAGTGGCTGCTTGCTGATCGCAGGTCATGCCCAGTGCCTTAGCTAGAATAGCTTGTAATGCAACTTGGGCAGTATAGGCCTTCGTTGAAGCAACCGCAATTTCTGGTCCGGCATGTAACAACAGCGTATATGAAGCTTCACGAGACAAGGTGGACTTTGGTACGTTGGTAATCGTCAAACTTGGCCAGCCCTGCTTCTTAATATTAACCAACACTTCACGGCTATCAGCAGTTTCTCCACTTTGTGTTAAGAAAATGAAGAATGGTTTTTCAGACATAATTGGTTGTTCATAAGCAAATTCAGATGAAATAAAGACTTGTGTTGGAATCTTAGTCAATCGTTCAAACATTCTGGCTCCAACTAAACCGGCGTGGTAGCTGGTCCCGGCACCGATAATATAGAGTCGATCGGCTTTTTTCATTTCATTCAATAATCCTGCTTCAATGGTTGGGCGTCCATCTTCATCCAAATATTCTTGGACTAATTTACGCATCACAGCAGGTTGTTCGTCAACTTCTTTTAACATGTAGAATGGATAAGTTCCCTTATCAGCGGCACTGGCATCCATATCCACACGGAAAGTATCACGCTTCATTTCATTACCTTCAAAATCATGGATCGTCACCTTATCAGGCTTAACGATGACAACTTCCTTATCTTGAATTTCCATAAACGTATGCGTTTGTTTCAACATTGCCACAGCATCAGAAGCGACTAAGTTGAACCCATCCCCAATTCCAACTAGCAATGGGCTTTTGTTTTTTGCGACATAAAGCGTGTCTGGTGTTTCGCGATCCATCAGCACAAAAGCGTACGATGAATCATCGTTAATTAAATGCAGTACCTTAAGAAAAGCAGATTGAGTATCCATCTTGTAGTCAACGACAAACCGATCAATCAATTGGGCAATTACTTCGGTATCAGTTTGACTGACAAAGTTAACGTCAGCAAGGTATTCCTGCTTTAATTGTTCAAAGTTTTCGATCACACCATTGTGAACTAAGTAAAAGCGCTCGTCAGCTGAAAATTGTGGATGCGCATTGACTTCGCTCGGAACCCCATGAGTTGCCCAACGTGTGTGGCCAATTCCTGCCGTCCCCGCAATGTCATCAGTCAGGGCATTTTTTAAATTAGAAATCCGGCCCACTCTTTTAACGAGGTAGTCATTTCCAGTTTGATCATTTACATAAATCCCTGCTGAATCATATCCACGATATTCAAGCCGTTCGAGGCCTTCAATCAGTACAGATACGCTTTGCTTTGTTCCGGTAACACCAACAATTCCGCACATTATGCTTACCATCCTTTTTTCGTAAAATAATTGGTTTGAGTCGTTAATTGGTATAGATCGTAAAGTTAATTTTATAACACTTGACAACTACATATAATAAAGATATTTATCATCAATGTCAACGGATTGATAAATTGGTCTATAACGATGATGACTTTTTTACTAGTAAAAAAGTGTTCTGTCAGAATTAACCGACAAAACACTTGTTTTAACCCTATTTAAGAACCTTTTTGGCAACCTCAGCAATTCTCGCAACGTACTGATGAACACTCTCTTTTGTTGGAGCTTCCGCCATAATTCTCAGAAGTGGTTCAGTTCCACTTGGTCGAACCAAAACCCGACCATCACCGGCCATGTCTTTTTCGACTTCGGCGATGATGTTCAATAAATCTTCATTCTTCAAGGCAGCTTGCTTGTCGCTAACTTCAATGTTAACTAGCTCTTGCGGATATTCAGTTACTTCAGCCGCTAATTCTGACAACGGCTTACCCGTTTGCTTGATCACTGATAACAATTGAAGTGCGGTTAACATCCCATCACCGGTGGTATTGAAATCCAAGAATATAATATGCCCTGATTGTTCACCACCGAGATTATAGCCATTCTTAACCATTTCCTCAACAACGTAGCGATCTCCGACCTTGGTCTTAACACTGGTCATTCCCGCTTTCTCAAGCGCCTTGTACATCCCCAGATTACTCATAACGGTCGTCACAACCGTGCTCTTCTTTAGACGGCCTCTTTGATCCATGTATCGGCCACAAATATACATGATCTTGTCACCATTGACAATTTCACCCTTTTCATCAACCGCAATACACCGATCGCCATCACCATCAAAAGCAATTCCCACTTGGGCACCCTGCTCAACCACGAATTTTTGTAATGCCTCAGGATGGGTTGAACCACAGTTCAAATTCGTATTTAACCCATCAGGTGACGTTCCAATTGTTTCAAAATCAACGTCCATGTCAGCAAGCAACGAAGAAACAAAGCCGCTTGTTGCCCCATTAGCAGCATCCACGGCCACCTTTAATCCAGACAAATTGTCTGACAGGGTCTGCTCGAGGAATTGGGTATAACGCAACGCACCCTCATGATAATCTGAAACGCGCCCGAGACCTTGTGCACTTGGCCGCGGTAAGTCATCGCCAGGCTTGTCCAAAAGCACTTCAATCTCAGCTTCCATTTCATCAGATAACTTGAAGCCATCATTGCCAAAGAACTTAATACCATTATATTGAATTGGATTGTGTGACGCAGTCAACATGACACCCGCATCGGCTTCCTGAGCGCGAACTAGATAGGCCACACCAGGGGTCGTGACAATTCCTAGTCTTAATACTTCAATTCCAACCGATAGGAGTCCCGCAATTAGTGCACTCTCCAGCATCTCTCCCGAAATTCGTGTATCGCGTGAAACCAACACTTGTGGTTGTTTTCGTTGCGAATGTTGTGTTAACACATATCCTCCGGTACGTCCCAACTTAAACGCCAATTCTGGACTTAAGTCCTCGTTTGCTACGCCTCTAACGCCGTCAGTTCCAAAATACTTTAATTCCATAATGTTTTTACGTTCCTTTTCTTTTTAATAAAATGAAGTATCAACTAATTCGAGGTTGAACTACTACTTGTTGATGAATGACTATCCTCACTGCTGTTACTATTGCTGCTACTCTGATCACTACTACTGCTACTGTCGCTATCGCTATTATCACTTGTAGTACTATGACCACTGTCACCGCTTGAACTGCTACTTGAACCAGCTGCACTATTTTGTTTGCTAATCGGAATTTTAATCGTAGTCGTTTGTGGTGTAATCACGACATTGACCGTATTGCCATTCTTATCAACGGCCTGTAAAGTGACCTGTTTAGAAATATTTGTCTTGTCCTTCTTTGACAAGCTAACAGATGCGACGACATGATCGACCTTATTAACTTCGGCAATGGCACCGGTAATTTGGACATTGTCCGTTGAAGTGGTAGCTTTCCCCGCCTTATAACCATCGGCTAGCTGAGAAGTATCCACTTTCGTCTGAACGGCCATTGATTCCGTCTTCCGTGACTGAATGAGTACCGTAAACTGTTTAGGCTTAAAATGATACGTTAAATCATTGTTCAGTCCCGTCTGTTTTGGTTTCACAACATGTTTGCCCGGTCCCAATGAACTCAAGTCAGCATATACCTTAAAATTCTGTGTATTCGCCGTTGCTGTCACCAATGCCGCGGGACCCGATACCGTAACCTTCACATTCTTGGGATATCCGGATACGATATAACGATCACTATCCACTGTTAAATCTAGTGGCATCGTCAACGTTTTTTTCTTGGTTGAGGTTAATGACGTTGTTTCCGTATTTAGCTCCGTTTTATGCGTATTGCCAAGTTTTTCTCCATTGACATAGATAAAAAGAAGTACGGCTAAAACAAGCGCACTGATTCTGAAAAACCACCGGGAGTTAAATGGATTTTGCGGTTTATTATTTTTTTTCATTCCGCGACCCTCCTTTGTTAAAGAAGCCCTCGAAAAACTCAGTAACTGCATTTCGACTTTCGGTTTCCTTAACATACAGCTGATCACGTAAGAACTTCAAATAAGCCTCGCGATCCATGCTCCGTAGTAATTCGTTGTTCTTCGTAATTGAAATCTCTCCAGTTTCCTCGGAAATCACAATCGTGAGTGCATCGGTGACTTCACTAATCCCGACAGCTGCGCGGTGCCGGGTACCCAACTCTTTAGGAATCAGATTACTTTCAGACAACGGTAAATACGCAGCGGCAACCGCAATGCGATTATTCTTGATGATCACAGCCCCATCATGTAGCGGAGTATTTGGAATAAACGTGTTAATTAATAGTGCCCCAGAAACTTCGGCATCCATTGGAATTCCAGTTTCAATGTACTCCTCTAATCCCGTTTCCATCTGAATCGTAATTAATGCCCCAATTCGGCGCTTCGACATGTATTGAAGGGCTTGGTCTAACTGATTAATCAGAGCCTCTTCTTCCTCATTTTCGTGCCGATTTCGGGTTAGTAACGTTCCACGACCAAGATGCTCAAGCCCTCTTCGAATTTCCGGTTGAAAGATGACCACAATCGCGATCACCCCCCAGTTAATAATTTGATCCATGATCCAAGAAACTGTCCCTAAACCAACGTACCAACTCACCAACTTAACGATGATGATCACGATGATTCCACGGAACAGCTGTACTGCTCGCGTTCCACGCAACATCATAATCAATTCATAGATTAAAAACCAGACCACCAAGATATCTACTAGGTGGATCAAGTTCTGCCACGTGAGTAGTGAGCTCCAACTAAATGCCATAGCACTACCTCCAAACCAAACTCAGTTAACATTATAGCATGTCACCAATTAAGTTTAAAAAAAACATCGTTTCCTATTTATTAATTTATTCATAAAAGTAATCACATCGGTTTTTATTACCTATTTTTTTGTTAAGCTAGATGAGTATGAGGAGGAGTTTTATGCATAAAGTAACCATTAACTGGCAAATTCGATTCTTTTTTCTGATTTTAATGATTTTCCTACTATTATTTGCCAAATCACCCTTTAACTTTTTAATTTTAAACACCATTTTAGGATATATTCCCATTGAACTGGGATTTCATCTACAACGCACTAACTCTTCAAAATCGCTCTTTTTTTGGTTGATGACTATTATTTGGTTGCTCTTTTATCCGAATGCCCCCTATCTGCTCACCGACCTCTTCCACTTAGCGCTGCTGAATCCCCATATTGGCAATTCGGGACTCCTTAAATCTGATCCCACAATTTGGTTCAACTTCTCACTCCTGCTCACAAGTGCCCTGAGCTGTACTTTAATTGCCATGAATCAAATGATTGATTTTAGTATTCGCCTGCAGAAGCTCTGGCTCCCCAAACTTCGATTTTCCGCATGGGGATTTATCGTGGTCATGTGCCTGTTGAGTAGTATTGGCATCTATATGGGGCGATTTCTCAGAATCCACTCCCTTTATATCTTGCTTACACCAACATGGTTTACACACCAAATTCTCACCATGTGGTCCATGAACATGGTCAAGTTCACCATTTTATTAACCATCTGCCAGCTTGTTATTTGTTGGTTGTTGTACACCATTCGATATCAAGCACAAAATGCTACTCGTCTTCGCTGACGAGTAGCATTTCATTTTCCGAATAATTCACATAGGTTCGTAGTCGTTGCGCTGTCATTTTGGTAATTCGTTGTTGGCCGACAAGTTGTAAAATGCCATTTCGTTGTGCTGCTAATGCTGCAACTCGAAGACCTTCAAGTTGTTGTTGATAAACTTCCTGTTTCTTTTGTTTAGGATGTTTGATGCGCTCAATTCGATTGCGATAACTGACGATCAAATGATAAATAGCCTGCCGATTAACTTCTTCGTCGTTCTTGGCCGCCACTGCCACATGCTTAGACAGGGCATTAATCGCGGCCTTCGCCGTTTCAATATCAATTCGCTTCTGTTTGACTGAATTAATGTTATTGTAACCGAGCCACCACTTCACCAAGCCAACTAGATTATGACCCCACAGATACAGCCGCTTAATCGACCACCAACGATCCTTGGCGTTAAATTCATGCGCTAATCGTTTTTCCAACTGGTCAATGTGTTTTAGTGCTTCATAATACTCATCAGTATTAATAAATTTTTTCTCTAGCATCTTGATAAGCGCATCACGCTCACCTTCAAAGGCCACTTGCCGCAGGGCCATTTCTTGTGCAAGTAGTTTGTGGAGCACATCATCTGGTTGTGATTTCAGCTGCAATCGCCGCATGAGTAATTGGTAGCTCAGCATCAAATCATAGGCTGCCTGTTGATTTTCTTCCCGTCGATGCTCTTCAATTGCCTGCACAGCCAGCTGCATCAAAAAGTATTTAGCTTCACTATCCGTTAAATACCGTTGATCCTTGTCTTCCTCTTGTTCTTCTTCTTCTAAATCCTCTTGTTCAGGGTCACTGCCCCGCGTCAAAAATGAAAAATCAGCCTGCGAAATTAACGGTAATAAAATGGCCGCTACTAAGAGACTTAAAATAATGACGCCCGCCGCGATAAACAGCATTAATGACCGTTCAGGAAAGGCCTTGCCGTTTTCCATCAATAATGGCACCGACAAAACCCCAGCCATCGTAATCGCGCCTCGAACCCCCGAAATTCCAGCTAGGAATGCTGAACGAACGCTAACCACATGTTGATGATCCTTTAACTTACGGTAAGATTCGTAAATTAAAATCCAAATAACACGAATTGAAAGTAATACTAGCCACGCAATAATAACATCCAAGAATGCGGTCCAATTGCTGATGTCGCCACTTTCGAGCGAATCCGTCATGGCAATTGGTAATTCGATTCCAAGAATCACAAAGACAATTCCGTTAAGTAAATAAACAATAATGTCCCATGTCTTTTCGGTAACCAACAGTAATTCGGGCATTTCCTCCAGCACTTGCGTATTGGAATACGTATTTGACACAATTCCGGCCGAAACCACCGCAATCACCCCGGATGCATGAAATAACTCTTCAACCACTAAATAAACAACAAACGGGGTCATGATCTTGTACGCAACGTTAAAAATGACGTCGTTAATGCCCTGATTGCGTAGAAAATCTCGTACCAGTTGGATGACAAACATCACTGCTACCCCGGCAATTAACCCAATTCCGGCTGTATATAAGAAGTCTCCCGCTGCTTGTGTTAGCGAAAAATAACCGGTTGTAACGGCCGCCACAGCATACTTAAACCCAATCAACCCTGAGGCATCATTAATCAAGCTCTCCCCACTCACGAGGTGCAAGATGTTATCATCTAACTTTGCTCGTTTGGCAATCGATTGAACGGCCACCGGATCAGTTGGTGACAAAATTGCGGCTAACGCGATCGCCACGGGTAATGGAATTCGTGGCACAAATAAATAAATTAAGTAGCCCCCAACAATTGCGGTCACAAAGACTAAAATAATCGCATTCGCAAAAATTGGGCCTCGCAGTTTCCATAACTCCTGTTTGGGAAATTTACGGCCATCATTAAACAGTAACGGTGCGATAAACAGCAGTAAAAACCAGTCTGTCTCCAACGGAATCTTAACGGCAAAGATTAGCGCCACCAATAACCCAAGCGCAATTTGAATTAAGCTAACTGGGATCTTTTTGATGTAGTGACTACAAACATTTGATAGCAGCACCAGAACGATTAATAAAATAATAGCTTCTAATATCGGCAAACGTTTTCTCTCCTTAATTTTTTACACTGTGAAAAAAATGAGTGGCTTTCACGCCGCTCATTTTACTGACGTCCAATCACTCGGACTTCCGTCTCTAATTGTACTCCAAATTGTCTTGACACTTCATGTTGCACATGATGAATAACGTCGACATAATCCGTCGCCGTTCCACCACCAACGTTAATAATAAATCCAGCATGCTTCTTAGAAACCTGAGCACCACCAGATGTGTAACCCTGTAATCCAGCGTCATGAATGAGCTTACCGGCAAAATACCCTGTGGGGCGTTTAAAAACACTGCCACACGATGGCCATTCTAAGGGTTGCTTAGCGGCACGGCGCGCATTTAAGTCATCCATTTGGTTCCGGATCGTATCATAATCTCCAGTCGCTAGATCAAATTGTGCGCTCAAAATGATATCCTGCCGATCTTGCACACTGCTGTGTCGGTAACCAAACTCAAGTTGCTCGTTGGTCAGCGTCTCAATCACACCCTCGCGAGTCATGACGGTCGCACTGACAATGACATCTTTGGTTTCACCACCGTAGGCGCCGGCGTTCATAAACACGGCTCCCCCAACACTACCAGGGATTCCAGCCGCAAATTCCAGGCCCGTTAGTCGTGCTTTGCAGGCCGCTTCGCTCACCGCAATAATGGGTGCACCAGCTTGTGCGGTAATACGATTTTCTTGAATTTCAATGCGGTTCATTGCCGTTAAAATAATCACTAAGCCCGCAATTCCCTGATCACTCACAATTAGGTTGCTAGCATTGCCAATCACCGTGAGTGGCAGTGCAATTTGCTGCGCATAGTCAACTAACTGTTGAACCTGTTCAACACTCGTTGGAAAGGCCAACCAATCCGCCGGCCCACCTGTATCAGTATTTGTATAATCGGCAAGCGACGCATTCTCCAGCAGCTTAATATCGGGAAATAATTGATCAATTTTTTTTAGGTTACTCAATTTACTCAATCCTTTTTCATTGTTAGTATTATTGTAACATGAAACAGGGGTTCGAAAAAAGAATCGTTCCTTTGCTTATTTTCCACATAACTATTAAAATACATCAATATGGAGGCAATATCATGAATTTTATTTCGTGGAACGTTAACGGCTTACGTGCCGCAGTTACTCAAGGCTTTATTGATACATTTAATCAACTAGATGCAGACTTTTTCTGTCTGCAAGAAACTAAATTGCAAGAGGGGCAAATTGATCTTGATCTGCCCGGCTACTACCAGTACTGGAATTACGCCGAAAAAAAAGGGTATTCTGGGACTGCTATTTTTACCAAACACGAACCATTATCAGTGCACTATGGGATTGATAAGGATGAATTTGACCATGAAGGCCGCATCATCACATTGGAATATCCCGAGTTTTACCTACTAACATCGTACACCCCCAATTCTGGCCAACAACTAAAACGGTTAGCCTTTCGCCAGCGTTGGAATGAAGCTTTTCTCGCCTATATTAAGCAGCTCACCGCGAACAAGCCGCTCATTTTCTGTGGGGACCTGAACGTTGCCCACACCGAAATCGATCTCAAAAATCCCAAAAGCAATCACCATGCTGCTGGATTTACTGATGAAGAACGGCAGGATTTTTCAACGCTCCTCTCTAGTGGGTTCGTCGATACCTACCGGCACTTTTACCCCGATGCCAAAGAACAGTATTCGTGGTGGACATACCGGTTTCACGCACGCGACCGGAATGCCGGATGGCGCATTGACTACTTCGTTACTTCAAATAGCTTGACCGATCATCTTCTGGATGCCAAAATTCACAACGAAATTTTTGGATCCGATCACTGTCCCGTCGAACTAGTCACTGATCTTAGTCTTTAACATAATGGAGAACGACAATGAACTTTATTGCAATGGATTTTGAAACAGCAAATGCCAAACGGGCCAGTGCTTGCTCCCTTGCCCTAACAATTGTGAACAACGATCAAATTGTGGATGAATTTTATTCATTAATTAACCCTCAGGATGAATTTAACTGGCGCAACATTCAGGTTCATGGCATTCACGAGCAAGACGTTGCAGACGCGCCCACCTTCCCCGAACTTTGGGCGCATATTGGCAATCTTTTCGGTCCACAACAACTAGTGGTCGCTCACAATGCTTCTTTCGATAATAGCGTTTTACGTAAAAGCTTAGAACATTACCAGCTTCCTGCGATTAACTATTTGACGCTCGACACAGTTAAAACATCCCGACAACTTCTTCCAGGATACGAAAACTACAAATTAAACACGGTTTGTCGAGAATTAGATATTGAACTAGAACATCATCACAACGCCCTAGATGATTGTCAGGCATGCGCCAATATTCTAATCTACCAGTCCCAACATTTCGGATTTGAACCATTAAAACCATTTATTAAACCTTTCTAAAAAACAACGGCACTGATTAAACCAGTTAAAACTAGTTTAGTCAGTGCCGTTTGCTGTTAAAATTTAATTTCCATTTTGAGTGCCGGTAGTTGAACCTGATCTCGATTAATGCTTATTTCGGTCATCAATTCAAAACCTGTTTTTTGGTACAACTGAATTGCGTGCTGGTTGCTTGCCAATACCTCAAGCATAAGGCCATCCAAGGTACTATAATGCTGTCCCCAATTCAAGGCCTCTTGCATGAGGGCTGTCCCTAACCCTTGGTGCCAGTATGCTTTACGAACTGCAATTCCGAGTTCTCCGACCGTCGCATTGGGGACTCGTGAAACTGTTACAATTCCGATTGGGGTTTGATCCAACCACGCAATCAAAATTAAATTATCGGTTGTTTGTCCTATTTGGGCAATGTTCGTTGCTTCAGTATCCACGGTTAAGGTAGCAAACTCTGGGGAAATCGTAAACGTATCCGATTCAACTTGCAAGAGTCTCAGCATCGCCAAAATGGCAGCTGCATCTTCTTGGTGCGCAACATCTAAATAAACATCAGTCTCATTGTTCACGGTTGCCACCAACTTGTTGCAGAATTTGTTCAAAATGAGGCCCGTGTGCAATCAATTCTAGTCGCCGAACATCATCAATTTCGGTTCGTTCAAAACTAACTTCTAAAAACTGAGCCGGAAGCTCATCGGCCACAAACTGGGCCCACTCGACCACGCTGACCCCGTCACCATCAAAATATTCTTCTAACCCCAAATCACTACCACCGCCATTTTCCAGACGATAAACATCCATATGATACAGGGGCAAACGCCCATTCTGATACTCGCGAATAATCGTAAAAGTGGGACTCTTGATAGTTTCATCGATATCCAATCCCAGCGCTAGCCCCTTCGTAAAGGTTGTCTTCCCAGCACCCAGATCACCACTCAAAACAATGACATCCCCAGCCATTACCAATTTCCCAATTTGTTGTCCGAGCTGCATTGTTTGTTCTCGATTCTCTACCGTTATTCGCATTTTTTCACCATACTTTATTTTTTTAATCTAATGCCTGTGCTGCAGTAACCAACGATACTTTATAGACGTCTTCTTCATTAGCACCACGTGACAAATCCGAAATTGGCGCATTCAATCCTTGTAAAATAGGCCCGATTGCTTCAAATCCACCAAGGCGTTGTGCAATTTTATAACCAATGTTTCCTGATTGTAAGTCCGGGAAAACGAAGACGTTCGCATGACCAGCCACCTTTGATTCAGGCGCCTTCTTCGCACCAACACTTTCGACAAATGCAGCATCAAACTGCAGTTCACCGTCCAAATCCAAGTCAGGCGCCAGTTCGTGGGCCAAATCAGTTGCCTCAGCCACTTTAGTAACCATGTCATCCTTTGCAGATCCCTTTGTCGAAAAGCTTAGGAGTGCCACACGTGGATCGATGCCAAAGAGCTGTGCCGTATGTGCACTTTGGACAGCAATTTCTGCCATCGTTGGCGCATCTAATTCAATATTAATGGCACAGTCAGCAAAGAGTAACCGCTGATCACCTTTTTGCATGACAAAAGCGCCACTAATGCGTTTATTGCCGGGCTTTGTTTTCACAATCTGAAGTGCCGGCCGCACCGTATCACCAGTCGCATGAACCGCACCCGAAACCATGCCATCCACCTCATTTAAGTAGACTAACATGGTCCCAAAGTAACTCACATCTTCAAGCATCTTAGCTGCTTGTTCAGGGGTGTTTTTCCCCTTACGACGAGCTACCAGCGCGTCTAACATGACTTGTTGCTTATCTGCGGGATAAGTCTTTGGATCAATGATTTGAATACCAGTTAAATCAAATCCATTTTGTGCTGCATTAGCTTCAATTTGAGCTTGATCACCCAATAAAACAGGGATTACTAGACCATCTTTTTTCAATCGAACTGCTGCACCCTGAATTCGTTCGTCTTCACCTTCAGGAAATACTAACGTCTTGTTTTGTCCTTTTACCTTTGATGCTAAGTCTGCAAATAAATCCATAACTTGCGCCTCCAATTAATTAAATCACATCATGCGTATCTTCAACCGACACCGTTTCCGGCAGTTGCCAATCAATTGGCGTCTCTCCCATCGCTACAAGGGCTTCGTTAGTTTTTGAAAATGGACGGGAACCAAAGAATCCACGATTAGCCGAAAGCGGGCTCGGATGTGGTGATTGCAACACAATATTTGTATCAGTATTAATCAGGTTGATCTTAGACTGCGCTGCTTTTCCCCATAAAATAAATACGACCGGTTGCGATCGTACCGAGAGTGCATGAATCGCAGCATCAGTCAGTTTCTCCCATCCCTTACCGCGATGAGAAAATGCCCGCCCATCGCGAACCGTCAAAACGGAGTTGAGTAATAAGACCCCCTGCTTGGCCCACTTTTCCAAATAGCCATGTTTGACCGGCGGATAACCAAGATCATTTTGTAATTCCTTATAAATGTTTTGTAAGGACGGCGGAATTTGAACGCCAGGTAACACAGAAAAGCTAAGACCATGGGCCTGGTGAGGACCATGGTACGGATCCTGACCTAAAATAACCACTTTAACGTCGCTAAAGGGTGTCCAGTTAAACGCTTCAAAAATATGATGCATCTCTGGATAAATGGTCTGATGTTGATATTCTGATTTTAAAAAATTGTGTAGCTGGGCGTAGTAAGCTTGCTGAAATTCAGGCTCTAATACGTCCCACCAATCGTTGTGAATAAATGGTTTCATAATTACAAAGCACCTCGGTTCTATTCTAGCATATCCACATTCAAAATGGATATTTTCTGTTAATTGAATCAAAACATGGTAAGATAGGCATAGTAAATTCGTAATTTTTTGACCGTAGCCAAGGGAGGGATTCCAGTGCGAACGCTGTACATTCATCAGCATACTAGTGATCTGCGTGGTGCAACAACCGTGAAGGATGACCAAAACCAAACGGTCTACCTATTGGTAGGAAAATGGGGACTGCGTCAAGACGTCCTCTCACTATACGCCGTCAGTGGCGAACTTCTCGCTGAAATTCGCCAACTGACACTGGGAATTCTCCCCAAGTTTGCGATCTATCAAGATCATCAACAAGTCGGGGTGATCGGAAAATCACTGGGCGTTTTTAAAGAAGTTATTTATATCCGCGGTTTAAATTGGATCATCGTCGGGAATATGCTCAAAGAAAGTTATCGTGTATATCACGGTACACAGCTCATTTTTTCCTTTCAATCACAAACTCAAGGCGGTCAAACTTTTGGTATTCTAGAAGTTACAGATGAACGGCTAGAGCCTATCTCAATCGTCATTTCTGGGGTACTCAGTCACTGGGCACGCCGTTCAGATAAACTCACAATGCCCACCAAAAGAAGACTGCGCTTTAACGACAATCCTAGTATTGGTTAGTCCTTTGATTAATGAAATCTAAAAACACTCATCAGATTTGACATCCGATGAGTGTTTTTATTTTCTGGTTAATAATGCTTCATAACCCGTTCGATTTGCCGATTTTGCTCTCGCCGTTTAATCGTCTCACGCTTATCATACTCGTGCTTTCCTTGAGCCACACCAAGTAATACCTTAGCGTACCCATTTTTAATATACATTTTTAATGGTACAAGGGTAATCCCCTTGTTTGATAACTCACCGCTCAATTTACGAAGTTCCTTTTTATGGAGCAGTAACTTACGATTTCGGAGGGGATCATGGTTAAACTGGTTTCCTTGATCATATAAACTGATATGCACATTCATTAACCACGCCTCACCATTTCGAATTTGGGCAAATCCATCTCGGAGATTCACACGCTTGTCCCGGATTGATTTAATCTCAGTGCCCGTCAAAACAATCCCAGCTTCATAGGTTCCTTCGATCGAGTAGTCGTGACGCGCTTTTTTATTTTGCGCAACAACATTATCATTTCGCTCCTGATGATGTTTAACCACCGTTAATCACCTCATTATCTATGATTATTATGACTACCATGTTGAGATGGTTTACTGCCATCCCGACGACGGGCCTGCCCCCGATTAATTTGACGATTATTCTTGTGACCATTGTCTACACCATGGTGATCCCGATTTCTATTGCCGCCATTACCACCACGGCCGCGGCCACCACCATTACCACGACGATGATCATCGGTGCGTGGTACCCGAAGCTTTGTCGTAGGTGCTGATTTTGGATCAACTAGCTCAAAATCAACTTCCCGCTGATCTTTATCAACCCGGATCAATTTCACTTGAATTGGTTGGCCAATTTGGAAGATTCGGTGGTAACGACGTCCAACCAACGCCATGTGCTTTTCAACATATTCATAGTAATCATCTTGCATATTGCTAATATGAATCAGGCCTTCAACCGTATTTTCAAGAGATACAAACAGGCCAAACTTCATAACTGAACTGACGACCGCGTTGAACGTCTCGCCAACATGTTCTTCCATATACTCGGCTTTCTTCATGCTATCAACATCGCGTTCCGTGTCAATCCCACGTCGTTCCGTTACGGAAGTATGTTCGGCAATTTCAGGTAATTGTTCCTCATACTTAGCTTTGGCTTCCTCACCCGTGCCGTGTTTAGCATACCATTTGATCAAGCGGTGAACCGTTGTATCCGGATAACGCCGAATTGGCGAAGTAAAGTGTGTATAGAAGTCGGCGCCCAGTCCAAAGTGTCCGATGGATTGGTCAGAATACTTCGCCTGTTTCATGCTCCGGAGCATCATCGTTTGAACCATTTGTTCTTCCGGTGTCCCAGCAACATCCTTTAAAACATTTTGCAGCATCTTAGGCTTCAAATTATTGATGTCACCGTGTACAGGGTGTCCGATCACACTTAAAAATTCAAAGAAAGATTTAACTCGTTCGCCATCGGGCGTTTCATGTGTCCGATATAGGAATGGCACATGAAGCCGTTTGAAGTGTTCAGCAACCGTTTCATTAGCCGCTAACATAAATGATTCAATCATTCGTTCTGATAAACCACGATCCCGCAGCACGATGTCTGTTGGGTGTCCCTCTTCATCCACAACAATCTTAGCTTCTGGTGCATCAAAATCAATGGCTCCACGATGTTTCCGCATCTTCAACAGAATTCGATGTAAATCAGCCATATCTTCGAACATTGGGACTAAATCACGATACTGCGTGCGTGTCTTTTCATCATGAGCTTCAACAATGGCGTTCACCGCTTTATAAGTCATTCGTGCATGTGACTTCATCACACTTGGGAAGATTTTATGATTAACAACCTTTCCTTCACCGTTAATTTCCATCTCACAACTCATTGAAAGACGCTCTACACCGGGATTTAATGAACAGATCCCGTTGGATAACCGTCGCGGAAGCATTGGAATGACGCGATCAGTCAAGTAAACTGACGTTCCTCGTTCATAGGCTTCTCGATCAAGCGGAGTGCCTTCTTGGACATAGTGACTCACATCGGCAATGTGAACCCCGAGATGATAATTACCGTTGTCCATTCGCCAAACAACAACCGCATCGTCTAAGTCTTTTGATTCGATGCTATCAATCGTGACTAATGGTTGATTTGTAATATCAATTCGGCCTTCTTTTTCCTCTTCCGTGATTGATTCTTCAACATTGTTAGCTTGTTCAACAACGTCTTCTGGAAATTCATGTGGTAGGTCATGCGCATAAACAACTGATAAGATATCAACACCGGGATCGTCTTTATTCCCAATCGACTCTTTAGCAATCCCGACCATCGTCTTAGGCTCATCATCAGTTGGATAACGGGTCACGTCTGCCGTAACAACTTCGCCATCGGTCGGATGAATCCCCTTATCGGTTACCATGAATTTATATTTCGAAATTTTCTTATCTTTAAGGACAACTTCCCCAATATAACCATTTTCGGCAGCCATCTTAAACTCACCCACAACACTTTCATAATGGTGAGTGATAATTTTAGTCACTTGTCCTTCAGGTCCCTGCGATCCATCCGGTTTTCCAGGCCGTAAAATGTCAACCTCTACTTCGTCGCCGTTCAGCGCATGCATGGTATGATCCGGGTTAACATAAATATCGGGTTCATCTGGATCATATGCCACAAACCCAAATCCCTTATCATTACCGTGAAAAATACCAGATAAAACGGGCTTTTTGGGTACCGCCTGAAATTCTCCCCGATCGGTAACCTGAACTTTCTTTTCGCGCTCCAACTGTGCCAAAGTTTGGATGATCGTCGTAAACTGATCAGCTCCCTGTAATCCTAGTTGAGCCGCTAATTTTTCTGCAGAAAAGCTAAGTTCACTATTTCCTTGTAAGTGCTGTTGAATTTGTTCTTTTAAATTAATTGTCATTATCTACCTCAAAAATTGTCGTTAAGTAACTTAAAACATCTGTCTCTAACTGTTGATGCGCGGTATTAACCGTCAGTACATGGGAAGCTGTTTCATAAAAATGATAGTCCACCACCTGCCCAGTTTGTTCGAGAGCCTGCTTCAACTGCAGCCCTGACTGCGCGCTAATCATCTCATCTTGCCCGCCTTGGGCAATAAAGAACGGCGATTTGACATGGTTTAGGTTAGCTTGCACACCCGTAACAAACTGATTAATTTGGCCAAGTTGGATAGGTAACTGCTCACGAATCCACGCCAATCGCGTTTTGATTTGGTCTTCTGAAAGGTCCTGCTGTCGATAAACATGCCGCGCCATCCGTGGAAATTGTTGTGGTACATTTGTATGTTGATTAGTAATAATTGGTGATGAAAAAACGCCACCGCCAACTAACTCCCGATCAACTTCCAGGGCCCGAGTTGCAAAAATGCCACCTAAAGACAGTCCAAACACTGCGATTTGCTGATAACCAGCCGCTCGAACAACTTCGATCGCGGACTGAGTATCTCGCCACCATTTTTCGGGAGATCCCTCACGTAAAATATCACGAGGATCATCGGTCGCGTGCCCGGTAAAAATTGGTGCGTAAACCGTGTAATTATGACGCTGTAAAAAGCGCGCTAATAGGCGCACATCATTGCTACTTCCCGAATAGGCATGCAGTAAAATTACTGCTTGTGGTCCCTGCTCGAAGAAAAACGGTGTTGGTTGCCGTAACACGTGACCATCCCTCCTTTAAAAGCAAAAAGCCCCCTGTAAGAAATACAGGAGGGCAGCCTTCTTTAATGTGATGAAATATAAATCAACGTCAGTGCAAGAATGAAGAAAATCGCACCGCAAATCGTTGTCGTAATTTGCATTACGGCTTCAAAGCCCCGGGCTTTCCGTCGTGAAAACAGATCGCCCGCACCACCAGTCAAAGCTGACATTGCATCGTTATTATTCTTTGCTGGTTGCATCATGACACATGCAATGATAACAACACAAAGAATCAAAAAGATTGTTAATAGTAAATTATACAAGGAAAAATCCTCCTAATTTTCACCCGTCATACATCTCACTCATTGTATCATAGGTCAATGGATGATTCTAGTTGTTTGCTACTTATTTTTTTCAGTCCCTTGCGCCGCCGTTATAATCTTTACAAACGCACTATGGCGCATTCGGGGGGCCACTGAGATTAAGAGCGTATCGCCGGCTTTAATTTCAGTATCTCCGTGAGGAATCAATTGCTGTTCCCCACGATGAATAGCATACAATAAACAGCTTTTAGGCCAATTAAAATCTCGAACCTGCTTACCGTCTAGTAACGCGCCGACAAACACGGTTGTATGAATCACGTCCTGTGATTTATTCGCAATCAATTGCGGTTCTCGTTGCAACAGTTTTTCTAATAACGACGCATAAATCGGTGCACCATTTAAAATATCCACTACAACGTACGCCACCAATGACACAACGGCTAACGGCATTAAATGCCCCAGAGACCCAACCATTTCCGTAATCAGAAGAATTGCGGTGAATGGGGCCTTACCAATTCCAGCAAAGTACCCCGCCATCGCATAAATAATAAAATTGGCAATATAGACACTAGGCAACAATCCAGCGGCATGCATCGCAGCGCCATATAACCCGCCAATCACAGCACCTAAAGTCAAAATGGGGAGAAAAATTCCGCCTGGTAGTTCTGATCCGTAACTCACCATGGAAAATAAGAATCTAAGGAGTAATAGCCCGCCAAATAACAAGACTGATGGATTCATTCGCGTCAAATTAACGATAAGCGAGTTACCGCCGCCGAGTGTTTGTGGCCAATACCAACCAATAATAATGACTAATATGAATGGAACTACCGGATACACAAAAGCCGGTAATTTTAATCGACCATACAATCGGCCCATATTAAGAAGACTAACCTGATACAATCGCCCTAATATTCCCAGAATAATTCCCAAAATGAGTAAATGACCATACTGATTCACCGGTAACGAATGTGCATAGGTAATGTGTAAAACCGGCGTTAATCCAAAGAAATTCAGCGAAATAAAATCCGCGCTAAGCGCACTAACAAAGGCAGACAACCAAACAACTGGGGAAAAATTATGGTAGACCTCTTCCAAGACAAACATCGTACTGGCAATTGGCGCGTTGAAGGCAGCAGATAATCCAGCTGCTGCACCACTAGCAATTGAAACGCGTCGTGCTAATGGTTTATCATGCCGAAACTCCGCAAATCCTTGTCCAATAGTTGCGCCTAACTGAATCGACGGGCCTTCACGCCCAAGAAATAAACCAGAACCAATAGCTAGGACACCACCAATAAATTTACGCCAAAGTACGGGCCACCAAGCTTCTTCGTAATCACCAGCCAATTGTCCCTCAATCTGGGGAATACCAGATCCCTTAATTGCTGGATAACCTTGCGTTAGTTTCCCCAATCCCAACGCTAACAACACTGAAATTAACACCCACACGACCAAATATCCTGGCTGCTGATGCAAAAATTGATATCCGATCTTAATGAGTTTCAATTCCCATTCAATTAATAATCTAAACGTACTCACAACAAACCCGGCCAATGCACCAATGATTATGCCTCGCAGTAGCTGGTTGGTCTTAGTCCGGTCAATGTTCACTTTCATCTTCCCACCCACAGTTTTCTATGTATCAAAAAAGCTCGGCCACAATCGCAGCCCAGCTTCTTTGAATCTCATAACAAATTACTTGTTGATAACGTTGTTACGAGCATCTTCGCTCAAGTTATAGAATGAGTTGATTCCTTTGTATTGAGCAACTGATTCAGACAATTGATCTTCGATACGCATCAATTGGTTGTACTTAGCGATCCGATCAGTCCGGCTCATTGAACCAGTCTTGATTTGACCTGCATTAGTAGCAACAACTAAGTCAGCAATGGTTGTGTCTTCAGTTTCACCTGAACGGTGTGAAACGATCGCTGTGTAACCAGCTTCTTTAGCCATTTCGATTGCTTCCATAGTTTCAGTCAAAGTACCAATTTGGTTAACTTTGATCAAGATTGAGTTTGCAGCGCCCATCTTGATACCCTTTGCAAGGTAGTCAGTGTTAGTAACAAAGAAGTCGTCACCAACTAATTGAACCTTCTTGCCAAGTTCGCTGGTAATTTCAGCCCAGTCTTCCCAGTTGTTTTCATCGATTGGATCTTCGATTGAAATGATTGGGTACTTAGCAACCAAGTCTTCGAGATACTTAACAAATTCTTCAGTAGTCAGTTCTTCACCAGTTGACCAACGAAGCTTGTACTTCTTGTCTTCGTCGTTCCAAAGTTCTGATGAAGCACAGTCGATGGCAATGGCAACATCTTTGCCTGGCTTGTAGCCGGCTTCAGTGATGGCCTTTACCAAGTATTGTAATGGTTCTTCGTTGTTTGCGAAGTCAGGAGCAAATCCACCTTCGTCACCAACAGAAGTTGCCTTGCCGTCAGCAGCAAGAAGCTTCTTCAATGTGTGGAAAGTTTCTGAACCCATCCGGATAGCTTCCTTGATTGAGTCAGCGCCAACAGGCATGATCATAAATTCTTGGAAGTCAACCTTGTTGTCAGAGTGAGCGCCACCATTGATAACGTTCATCATTGGGGTTGGCAATACGTGTGCATTGAAACCGCCAAGGTAGTTGTACAGTGGTTGTTCAAGTTCATCAGCAGCAGCACGGGCAGCAGCGATTGAAACAGCCAAAATAGCGTTCGCACCCAACTTAGCCTTGTTTTCTGTACCGTCTAACTTGATCATGGCCTTATCGATAGCAACTTGGTCAGTAACTTCGTAGCCAACGATTTCTTTAGCGATAATGTCGTTAACGTTAGCAACGGCCTTTAATACACCTTTGCCACCAAAACGGCTCTTATCACCATCACGTAATTCAACAGCTTCGTGTTCACCAGTTGAAGCACCTGAAGGCACGATTCCGCGACCTGCGCCGCCAGCTTCTGTATATAATTCAACTTCAACGGTTGGGTTACCACGTGAATCTAGGACTTCGCGTGCGTAAATATCTGTAATAAGTGACATTTGATGATTCTCTCCTCTGATTTTTAAATTTGGAAAGCAGTTCCTGCTTCATTGTATTATTTTGTGCAGTTAAATACAAGTTCTTTTCCATGAGATAATGCGGTTATTGGTAATTAACCAGCTGTAAAAATGATTGGGCATCAAGACTTGCGTTTCCGACCAGGGCCCCGTCAATATTATCCTTAGCCATGAGTTCGCTAATATTGTCCGGATTCACACTACCACCATACAAAACGCGAATCTGATTGGCAAGATCATCGTTATAGACGTCAGCGATGGTTTGCCGGATCAAATAGCACCCCTCTTCAGCTTGTTCAGAACTAGCACTCGTCCCAGTACCAATGGCCCAGCTCGGTTCATAAGCAATGGTGACCCGTTTGACTTCCGTTTCACTCAGCCCTCTAAGATCCGCCATAATTTGGCTAACAACCCAATGAATCTTGTCACCAGCAGCTTGACGCCCCATTGTCTCATCACAACAGACAATCGGATCAAGGCCTGCTCGAATAGCGCCATGCACCTTCTTATTAATAATTTCATCCGTTTCATGGAAATAAAGACGGCGTTCTGAATGACCTAAAATTACATAATTCACACCCAGTTGTTTGAGTGCGATTGGACTTGTTTCACCGGTATACGCACCAAAATCCTCGTAAAAACAGTTCTCACCGATAATATCAAGATCCGTCGCTTGCGTTCTAGCCGCCATCGCTTGCAAAAAAAGCGCTGGTGCCGCAATTGCACTCTGAACCTGATCTTGCGGAGGTAAATTGGGGATTACTTCATTAATAAACTGCAGTGCTTGATCAGCAGTCTTATTCATTTTCCAGTTTCCAGCAATGAATGGCCTTCGCATGTCTAATTTCCTCCTTTTTTAGCTAACACTCACATTGTAGTGAATATGATGCAAAAACGCTACCAATTTGAGTAAAAACATAACCATCACATGCTTCGATTTTTCAACTGAATCCGATGCCAATAATCACTCATATTAATTCCACTTTTCAGTATTTCATTAGTGAGCCTCTGGAATAAGATGGTCAACCAGTGTCGTTATGCCGGCTGGGTTAACCTGCAAGATACTTCTGTCTTGAACAGATTTACGCAGTCTCGACCACCCAACTAATGCCAACACATAGGTTATTGGCACTAGCCCCAACATAAAGCTACTATCGCCACCTTCAGAAATTAATAACACTATCAGAAAGCTAAATTGTGTCAATTGTAAAATTCGCGTCAGAGGCGAAGTATCTAGAATACTCAATAACAGTCCTAAAGTAATCATTATCCAAGAAACCTGTGCAATCGTCTTATAAATCGTAACGTGTTTGCCAAATTTGAAAAAGAATGAACGAATAAACTTAAAATGGGTCGTTCCTTGAGGCTCATCTAGCAGCCCTGCAAACGTTCCATCACTAGTTGTATGATAATTCTTTTGTACCAAGAATCGAACATACCCTAGCACCCCAAACTTTTTTAACCGCTGCTTGATTACCTTGGTATTGGCTGCACGCTGCGCATTTCGTTTAGTAAAACTCGCACTGTACTGTTCATCAATTTGCGAGTAGTTGCCCATCGTCGATGCGTTCATCCCCAACATGACATAGTAGCTAGGTAATAATTTTAGTGCCGAATTGTTAGTTATAATGGTTTGTTGTGTCGTATTTTTTTGGTTAATCCCAGTCAATCCACCAATTGTTAAGATCAAAATTAGTGCTCCCAGAATGATTCCCTTGATAAATTGAGCATTCTTGTGCTTACGTTTTCCAATTGCTACCAACATTGCTACTAGCAAAACTAACCCCAAAATGAATGAACTGGGTCTAGCTAGGTAAGCCATGAATCCCCCACACCCCAACATCACATTGGTTAAAATTATTTTGACATAATTACTAAATCCTGAATTAAATTCAATAATTAATAGCTGGGCCGCAAAAATAACTAACGTAATCGAAAATAATAATAGACTGTCATTGCTAAACACAACCAACCGCGGACTTAACAAAATACAAATGGGGACCAATCCCCAAACACTCATTCGCTTTAAAGAACGTCGTAAAATCAGGTACAACATCGCCATTGCGCCATCTATAAGAATAATATTTAAAATGACGAAAACCAAATTGAGATTTGTAATTCCCATTGATCTTGTCACATGGTAAATACCACGTTCTATCAACATCAGTGAAAAATGATTTGGATACCGGACGAAATCATTATACAAATAGCTGCCTTCAGAGAGGGTATTGCTTGTAACAGCCCACTTAATCAGTCCCGAATTAAATCCATTTACGCCCATTAAGGAAGTCACTAACGTTAGCTGTAACACCACCATTAGTCCAAGCGCAGTCCACCCTTGCTTAACGACCAGCCAAACTTTTTGTCCAACGGTTACATAGTTGAATTTGAAAAGATGCCCAAATAAAATTAACGCTGAAACAACAATTAAAATAATCATTAAAAGTGTCCCAATAACAAGCCCATTCAAATTACTGGTCGTCAGCGTTCCAACAAAGACAAGCAGAAACATAATTAAAATTACTCGGTTAAATAAAAGTTTCGAAAAAGTTTTCATAAAATGTTCCCCCACTATCTACGTTTATTTGACAGGTTACTTGAACTATCCAGATGCCATTCCAGTATCCGAGGTAAATTCAAAGCTTTGAGTTTAGACCAGCCAATCATTGAAAGCAGTCCGATAATTGGAATGAACTGGAGCATATATCTGGAACGACCACCTTCGAAAATCAGTAAAAACAATAGTAACCCGATAAATGACATTCTTAGTATCCGTGCGAACAATGAGCTGTCCAATAGACTAAATACCACTCCGATCATAGTAAAAATCCACAAAATTTGAGCAACAATTCTAAAATAGGAATATCGAGATCCATACGGATGTAACAGTGAATATAGCACCGAATGTTTTTTCACTGAGACTGAATAAAGCGAGCTATCATTGGCCCATGCTAACGTCCCGTCACTTGTATTTCTGTAATATTTCAGTGCTAAAAATTTTAAGTACCCGGTCACCCCAAAATTTTTTAATCTCTTCTTGATCTTTCGAATATTCGCACGATCTTCCTCACCCCGACTATGCTTTTGATCGCCTTTAACCGCATACTTTAGGCTGTAGTCGTAGTCCTTCATAGAAAAACCACCTTGCGAATCCGTACTCATACCCATCATGATAAAATGGGTCGGTGTGAAACTGACGTTTTTATTAATATTGACCAGTGTTTCATTTTTGGTCGCGTAACTTTTACCAATTTGAAGAACACCAAATAAACCGATTACCGTTGCCATGCCGACAATGATATATAACAGACATTGTCGTTTGTTCTTCTGTTTTCGTTCCGTTAACAACAACGAAAACAGGACTTCGACACCAATTGCAACGACTATAATTAGGATCGTCGGCCTAAGCTGATATGCAAAAAACAGCAACCCACCAAAAGACAGACCATTGATTACAATCGCTTTAATGGTCAATTGATGTTTTTTTACAAGCCCAGTCACATTTTGAATTATCCAAAGCAGGCAAGCTAATAAAGGTAGCATAAAAGTGTCAGAATAGGCAACGACGACCCACGGTGAAATAATAAATGTTACCGGTAGCAACGCCCAAATGATTTTTTTATTCGTGTACTTCCTTAATATCACTGACATCGTCAAAATGGCACCATCAATAAATACTAAATTAATAGCATTAAGCATATAACTAAAATTATGAATTCCCAGTATTTTACTAATTATAAAAATCAATCGTTCAAGGTATAACAAGCCTAAATTGTTCGGATTAATCGAAAAATACCAGTTACTTCTTACCCCCATTGCCGCTTCTCTTACAATTCCAGCATCGTACCCTGTCTGAAAAGAAAAAAATCGAATCAAAATCAATTGATATCCGATTACCAAAGCCCAAAAAAGCCAGGCTTTATGCGTTAAAAGACTCAATTTTTTGAATCCTTTTAACAAAATATCATGTTCTCTCGCAAAAATAGTAATTATACCGGCGATAAAGAATAACCAAGCCACTACGAGGCCGAACTGCTGTGTATCTGTAAAATTCTTAGACGCAAAAGTGCCCGCCAATATTAATATAAACAACTCCAAAATAGTAATATCAATTGCATTTCTAATCCTATTTCTCATATTACATTCACCACCCAATTCTCATCATTTCACGCTTTATGCTGACGCCTTGCAAATCCAACTTTAAATAATCCACCAAGAAGGCGGCAAGACTCTTCCGCCACCAAGGTCGCCATTAATAAAAAGATTGGCAGAAATTGAATTAAATACCGACTTCGACCACCTTCAAACATAAGTAAAAAAAGCATTCCGCCGATAATTGCTAGTCGAAATAGCTGAACTACCATTTGCCGATTACGCCAGCTGAAGAAAATCATCCCCAGCCATATAACCCACCAAAACTGTGCTAAAAATCGAAAATCGCCAATATGAGTTCCATACAAATAAACAAACTGTCGGATACTGCCAGCAAAGCCACGGCGTGCTGGATGAGTCACACCATCATTAATAAAATGACCTTCTTTAACCCAAGCAAAGGTGCCATCCGCAGTATTATTGCGTTGCTTTTTCAGTAAAAACTTTCCGTATCCCAAGACCCCCATTTTCTTCATTCGCGATACTAGCATGTCCCTTGAGTACGCTACACGAGCTTCTTTCGTAGGTAATTCGGCCATTATCAATGCATCATGGGCATTATATCCACCTTCTCCAGATACTCCCATACTCATAAAATGAATCGCCGGAATTGCCCGTTGACGATTAACAACAACGTAGTTCTGATTATTTAAATAATAGTTACCTCCAAAATACGCACCTCCCAATGTCAGCAAAACAATCATTGGGATCATCATCCGAAATGTTAAAATTCGATCGATTCCGTGATTAATCCTTTGAATTGTAAGTTGTCTGAACGTAAATAATTTGATTGTATGATTTTGAATCCAATATAATATTTCAATCAAAATTATCGCAATTACTGGAATAATCGCAGAAGGTTTCATAAAATACGCACCAGCAATTGACAGACCTAACAAAAATGCTACAAAGTATGCTGACCTAAATCGTAAATGACCAAAGCGCAAACTAAAATAGCAAAACATGTAACAAGATACTAAAGGCAATACCCAAGTATCCGTATAGGGCACAATAATCATCGGAAAAATCGAAAGCCATATTGCATGAATATAAATGCCTAATGCCGTCTTTTGTCGATCTATAATGCGAATTGAAATAATATTTAGTAATGCTGAAAGATCAACGACGATCATGGTTACCAAATCCATTGCTAACCATGAAGTACTATGTAAGAGCTGTGCCACTCCATGTAATATCAATAGTAACGGTAAGTTATTAGGATTAATACTGAAATAGGCTTGAAGTTGACTATTCTGGGGTTCTATTAATCCCAGATGAATTGCACCAACATCAAACCCAATCGCTGGATGAACACATATTATAAACAGCAATTGCCATGCCATTACCACGCCCATTAATAAGCTCGCTGTTAACAGTTGATGCTGTACAAAAATCCGCCACGCTATGTGACGGATTTTTGGATAAACAATGATTGCAACGACAATCGTGACGACAAAAATCAAGAACATCGTGGTTACAATAGTCGTTCCCGCACCTGTTGTTAAATTATCACCAACAATTAAATTAGGAAATGTGACTGCACAAATAAACGTGATACCAAACAAAAAATTAAAAAGATATAAAATGCCTCGATTGCTAATGCGAAACAACTTCTTATTCACGGTAAAAAACTCCCCAACCAATCAAATTAAAATCTTTTACTTCCGAGTTTCTTTGACTCGCTGTAAATCCTCTTTGAAAACAGATCGGACACTTCCAACTTCATCATCAAATTTTTTCGTGTTCCAAACAGCCATCTCCGTCATCGTATTTAAAATTCCAACGAATCGAATAAATGCAACAACAAAATTATAGATTGGTAATGTCAACGCTACCCAAGCAAGTCGCGTATAAAAACGTCGTTCTTCTGTAAAATCACGCAATAACATCCGCACACATACATAATTAAATAGTGCGACAACCACATAGAGGATATAAATAATAAAGTATGACATTGCCATCATAATGACTGAATATCGAAAGAAAAGTAACGCAATACTGGCAAAAATCCAAATCATCTTAGGAAATAAAAATGTATGATCAATAATCATGCGTCGAATTAAGAAATTACTAAAGAAATTTTTTAATTCAATATGCTTTGAATATTCCTGCGAAACTTCAATTTCTCCACGTTGCCATCGCTGACGTTGTGTATATAATTGCGACAATCGATTAATTGGCTCAATATAAAAAATTGCATCAGAACAAATAACAACCTTTCGTTTTAGTTTTTCACGAATTTGAAAGGTCATATCGGTATCTTCGCCAACCGTTGAAGTGCTATACATAAATGTGTTGAGTAATGCTTCTTTTCTAAAGGCTGAAAAAGCACCAGACATTGTAAACATTTGGTTACTATCAGACTCGATCACTCTGCCAGACAAAAACGCCTGTGCATATTCAAAATATTCGTTTTTATTCAGTATTTTTCTAAAAAATCCCTTTTCAGTCTTAATTTGTTCTTTTTGAGTTAATATTGTGCCAGTCATCGCTGCTGCATCATAGTCATTTTCAAAACGTAGCACCATATTCATCAGTGCGTGCGATTCGAGGACACCATCGCTGTCTATGTTAAATATGTAAGTCCCAATGCTTTCATATATCGCCGAGTTAAGTGCTTTAGCCTTTCCTTGCTCGGTATGAATCAACTGCATATGCATATCACTAAAATGCGAGTGAGCGCGGCTGAACACTTCAAAACTACTATCTGTACTCTGATTATCAGCCAAGATCACCTGCACTAACTCCGTTGGATACGTAGAATCATGAATTGATTGAATACAACGATACAGCGTATCCTCAGAATTGTAGACGGGGACAATTACAGAAATAAATGGCATTTTATCAGGCATCTCTAATTTTTTATGTCGCAAATTTTTCAAAAAGAGTCTAAAAATCGAGAAAAAAGCCGGTATAATTTCAACCACGATTGGAATTAAAGCCCAAGTAAGCCAGAATCCCATTTTAAATAATGTTAAATTTAACCAGTATTCCATATTGATTTTTTACTCCCTTCTAAATCGAATCCCATGCATTCGCGCTTTAAAATTATTATATAAGCTATGCGAAATTTGTGAGTAAGTAAAAACGTTATAATACAATACGATCACTAAAACATAAAATACCATTCGTCCTATAACTGAATGAGCCAAAAAGAATAGATTGCCACCACCAAAATGTGTGATTGTAATCACAGTCATCAGACGAATGACATTTGCTAAATAAATCCATAAAATTCCCCATAAAACAAAGAAAACTTTCTCAAATTTGTTAAATAGTGGGTAAAAGACCGCCAAACTTATAAACGCAGTAGTTTCAATAATCCCCGAACATTCATAATCAATCGACATCATGACTGGGGATGTCGGATTACTAATGCTCACTAACCCATATTTGGGCATAATCGTGCTCATATGAGTAAGTCCACCCAACCATCCAATGCCATGAAGAACGGCATGTGTAAAAAACCAAACCCAGTATGGATCGCTTAACGCAATTAAGATGAAAAATAGACCCCCGCTTCCAACGATAAAGAAAAAAGCGGATAACTTTGACCGCTTTAAAACCGACAAAACATATAGCCATATAATTGTCCCAACTATAATGTATACGTTCATTTATCTCGCTCCCTGTGTTTCTTGCGTTTCAGTTTGTCCCCAGTCAATCCGGTCATCTTGATAACGGATGCTGCCGCAATTACGAAGCCGGTGCTGGCAAGGACGACGGGACCGGTACTACCACCAGTGGCTTTTAATTCGCCATTCCATAGATTACTATTAGCTAACGTTACCGTCGAATCTGAGGTGGAATCTGACGGTAATGCATCTAGATCACTAAACGGGATCTGGCACTCAAGCGCAATTGAATTCACCTTGCTATGATTACCATTACCATCTACCTGATCAATGGTGATTCCAACCACATAAGCACCATCCTCAATAACCTTGTCAACACCCGTTGCTTTATCATAAATATCAACTGAAACAGCTTTTTTCTCTCCCGGTTGTAGAGTCATCGAAGCGTGATTATTCAGCGTAATTTCATATGTCTTCCCGTTAACACTCAATTCATAACCACTTGCTTGTAAATTAGAGTAACCATCAGCCTGTGTTCCACTACTGTTTGCTCCAAGCTTGGGTGCCATTGATACATAAAAGTAGGCGTTCTTATCATCCGTTACCAAAGCTGATGGCTTAATGTTGTCTCCATCATTGGTGATTGCCATATCGGTTTTTGTAATGTCATTCCAATCATCAAGATCCCCATCCATCTTAATATTCAGATTTCCAGAGACATTGTTATTTTCCGCCAAACTCGTATCAGTATCTGTTTTATCCGTAGATGATTGTGAGAAAACATCTGAAATAGCATTGTCGCTACTATATGTGCTTGCTTGATTTACCGCATTAGATACCTCATCACCGCTACTTTCTGAAGTTGCATTACTAAATGGTGTGGAAAGGCTAATATCTTCTGCTGTTACTGTTCCCGAACCAATATTAGGATTAGACACATTTGTAACACCATTATTACCTGAAACTCCCAAAGTCGAAAATAATGCATCCATCTTAATCGTATAAATGCCATTATCATTGGTAACATATGCCGTACCAACATTTTTAATATCTGCATAGCTGTTAGCGACGTCATAAGCATTAACTGAAACAGCTTGTGTCATTCCAGCTACCGGTAATGTACTGTCAAAGTGCAATACATACGTTTTTCCATCAACCTGTAAAGAATAAGAATCGTTAAAATTATTCTCTTTGGTGGTCACATATACATAAGCACTTGTACTGTCCACCACACACTTAAGCGTCTTATCAGCACTATACCCAGTTAAGGTTTGAGTATTGTCCCAAATATTCGAATCTGCGCTAAACGTCTGAGTTTGTGCACTACTTGACGAACTACTCAGTAAACTCTCAGCAGAGCTACTCAGGACACGATCCAACGGGCTACTGTTAGCATCACTGCTACTTGACGAGGAGCTCGACGACCCTGATCCGGCTGAATCGTTGACACTACTCGAGGAAGATGAGCTACTCGAACTAGAGGAACTGCTTGACGACGAACTGCTTGACGACGAACTACTGCCAGAGCTAGATGACGAACTCATGCTACTGGAGCTCGTCGAACTACCACTGTCCGTCATTTGATTGTTGTTTGCATAGGCAACATTAGTGGTCAGAGTGACCACTTCCAAGCATGATACCAATGCTAAAATTGATTTTTTCATTCTAATTCCCCGCTTTTTTACATACCTAGCATCTCACACCAGGTCATCTCAATACCCTATCTTTTTTCCCCAGTATACAGAGCAAACGTTCCCAACGATATAGCTTAACCCGATTTGTTACATATACGTAATGTTGTACTTATGACACTAGTATAACGACAATTTACTCAAAAGATAATAGACTCAGCCTATTTTGTGGAAAAAAATAGAAGAAATCCAAAGATTTCTTCTATCAATCACAATTTAAATGTTACTTACTTTTCAGAAATTGAAGCAATTCCTGGTAATGTCTTACCTTCAAGATATTCAAGTGAAGCACCACCACCAGTTGAAATGTGAGTGAGACTATCGGCAACGCCTAATTGTTGAACGGCAGCAGTTGAATCTCCACCACCAACAATGGTTGTTGCATCGCTTAAAGTACCCAAGAATTTACCAATTTCAAGTGTTCCGTTGGCAAAGTTGCTCATTTCGAACACACCCATTGGTCCGTTCCAAACAACCGTCTTAGCATCCTTCAAAACATCTTTAAACAAGTCAACTGACTTAGGTCCAATATCAAGGGCCATGTAACCATCAGGAATATCATTATCCACGATCTTGCTTTCAGCATCGTTATTGAATTCCTTCGCAATCACAGAATCGATTGGCAATACTAACTTATCGCCGGCCTTTTCCATGATTTCCTTGGCCAAATCAATTTTGTCTTCTTCGACCAATGAGTTACCAATCTTAATGCCCTTAGCAGCGTAGAACGTATAAGTCATTCCACCACCAACGATCACTTTATCAGCCTTGCTGAGTAAGTTGTTGATTACACCAATCTTATCAGAAACCTTTGCACCACCAAGAATGGCAACAAATGGGTGAACTGGGTTATCAACAGCGTTACCGATAAACTTGATTTCCTTTTCCATTAAGAAACCAGCAGCGGCTTGGTCCATGTTTGAAGCAATTCCCACGTTTGATGCGTGTGAACGATGAGCAGTCCCAAAGGCGTCGTTAACAAAAACGTCGCCAAGCGATGCCCAGTATTTGCCCAATTCAGGATCATTCTTTGATTCACGCTTAACATTCTCACCATCAACAACGTCTTCATAACGAGTATTTTCCATCACCAATACATCGCCATTGTTCATATTATCAATAGCATCTTCAAGCTGTTTGCCTTCTGTTACAGGAACAAAAGTCACTGGCTTATCGAGAAGGTTTGAAAGACGTTCAGCAACTGGACGCATTGATAATGCAGGCTTGTCTTCTTCCTTCTTGATCCGGCCAAGATGTGATAACAGGATGGCACGGCCACCATGTTCCATTACATACTTGATTGTTGGGAGTGCAGCAACGATTCGGTTATCGTTACCAATCACACCGTCTTTGATTGGCACATTGAAATCAACGCGCATTAAAACTTTTTTGCCTTCTAATTCAAGGTCTTCAACAGTTAATTTAGCCATTGTATCTCTCCTATAATTAATCGATGTTTGATATTAAAAAAGTGAGAGGAGTTCTCCTCCTCCCACCTAGGTGAAACTAATCTAAATTAAAGTGTAGCAAAGTGTAACAAAGTACGGATCATGTTGCTTGTGAAGCCGTATTCGTTGTCATACCAAGCAACAGTCTTAACTAATTGAGTGTCCCCAACAGTTGTAACTTCTGTTTGTGAAGGATCGAATACTGAGCCGTGTGTGTTACCAATGATATCGCTTGATACGATTTCATCTTCAGTGTAACCAAAGGCATCGTTGCTGTCTGAAGCCTTCTTCATTGAAGCATTGATTTCATCAACAGTAACCTTCTTGTCCATAACTGAAACTAATTCAGTCAATGAACCGTCAACAACAGCAACACGTTGTGCGTGTCCTTGTAACTTACCGTTCAATTCTGGGATAACTAAGCCAATAGCCTTAGCAGCACCAGTTGAATGAGGAATAGTGTTGACACTAGCTGTACGGTTGTTACGCATCTTCTTGCCACGAGGTCCATCAAGAATCATTTGAGTTGATGTGAAGGCGTGGATAGTCGTCATAGTACCAGCTTTGATACCAAAGTCTTTGTTCAAGAAGTATGCCATTGGTGCCAAGCAGTTAGTTGTGCATGAACCAGCAGAAACAATCTTGTCGTCTGAATCAAGGATGTCTAAGTTAACACCTGGAACAACGGTCTTGATGTCACCAGCTGGTGCAGAAATCAAGACACGCTTTGCGCCGGCGTTAAGGTGAGCTTGTGACTTTTCTTTTGAAGTGTAGAAACCAGTACATTCAAGGACAAAGTCAACGCCGTCATTCTTAACCCAAGGAATATCGTTAGCATCGCGTTCTGCGTAAACTGGGTATTCTTTTCCGTCAACAACGATTCCATTATCAGTGGCGCTAACTTCGCCAGGGAAGGCACCGTGTGTTGAGTCATACTTGAGTAAGTATGCCAACATTGAAGGTGTTGTTAAGTCGTTGATTGCGACCACTTCAATATCATTTGACTCTGCGCCCAATTCGTGGATGCGGCGGAAAGCTAAACGACCAATACGGCCGAAACCATTAATACCAATTTTTACAGTCATACTGCAATTTCCTCCTTTAGGAAAATAAGTTTTAGTTTAAAAACGTACTTGTTAAGTATATCACGTCATCACAAAATATAACAGGTGCAGCCAAAAAAATCCATAAACTACTCACCAACAATATCCGTACGGCGTTCCAACAGCAAGTACAATTAACACCACGTATATAATATATGAAAAAACGGCATTAGTAAAATATATTACTCAAATTTGGCAAAATTATCGTTCAAATTATAATTTTTAGTTACTTTATTGGAATTTTATTGGCTTAGTGTAATTTAACTCTTGTATTTTCATGTATTATTCGGTATCATATTACTTTGTTAGGCGCCCTTAGTGTAATGGATCGCACGTGAGATTCCGGTTCTTGAGATCGGGGTTCGACTCCCCGGGGGCGCATTGAAAGTTTTGCAAGCCATATGCTTCGGTATATGGTTTTTTTGTACACTCGAAACCAAAAAACATGCTGACAACCTTCGTATCCGTTGTCAGCATGTTCTGCTTTAATCTGTTTGATAGGTAATTTGATCAAAATTATCATTTTGATGTTGTTTAACGAACGCGGTCGCCTCGCGATTAATCCGCTTCAAATCGACGCCCTGTTGTCGGGCCGCAAAGAGGCACCCACAATAGCATTGCCGATAAACATCATATTCCGCACACATTTGAACGGAGCGACGATACCCACCCCGTTTTTTAAAATCGCTTGGTAAATAAGAAACATCATACATATGTTGAACATCGAGTCCTAATCGATTAATGATCTGGGCATTTTTATGGGGACTGATGGTGAGTGCACTGCCGAAGTAATCAAACTGCCATTCTTGAGCTTTCTGAGCCACGCGATCAAGTCGATAGTTGTAACACAGTTGACACCGTGCGCCACCCTCTGGTGCGTCTTTTAAATCACGAACAACTTCCAACCACTTGCTAGGTTCGTATGTCGCACTAACAAACGTCACCTGGTTTCCAGTTTGTGCATTAAAATCTGTAATAAATTGCTCCTGAACCAACTTGCGCCGCTCGTACTCCATTCGTGGATGAATATTAGGATTATCATAGTACACCGTTACATCCGCAAACTGCGTTAAATATTCCAACGTATACGTACTACATGGTGCACAACAACTATGGAGTAATATTTTGGGTCGCCGCGCTTCATCTTGCCATTTTTGAACTAATTTTTGCAAGACCAGATCATAATTGATTTTCTGTCCCTTTTCAAACATCCCCTGAATTTGCTCGTATTCAAGCACACCATCATCTCCCAAGTTCAACTTTAATTTTAATTATACACGATCGCTAAACACCTATCTAACCCATCGCGTAACTAAAAGCACAAATCACCAAATTATTCTGGACTTTTTCAAATGATGATCGCCAACCGAAAAAAGCCCATTTTTCAATTACTTGGGTTGTTCATGGTCGCTATAATACTCGGGTCGTGCTGACGTCACGGGGTGTTGTGCCAACCACTCACAAATTTCACCTGCTAATTTGTCACTCATTGGTGCTGAGGCCGCAATTTGATTTTGTGTAATTTGATTAACATGCACCCCCGCCAAAATCGTGGCACTTCCAATCAGGTGGGCTTGAATTCGTTGCGCAATTCGGCGAGAAATAAAATCATCCTTGTGAAACCGGCCATCGTGACTCGGGTACCGAACGGTTTCAATTTTAGTCTGTTTTGTCAGTGTAGTTACGACCCCAATATGCGGATTATCGCCACCCGTTACTGTAATTAATAGATCCATGCCAATTTGGCGTAAATCAGCAGTGATCGTGTAATTTTCCTGGGTCGTTGTAAATCGTGCAGTCGCCATACAATCATCCTCCATACTTATGCGTTTAGGCTTTCAGTAACTTTCATTTGTATAAAATCGGCGGAAACTTGTAACTTAGCAAGTTCATCTTTCGTTAAGTCTAACTGAACGGGGGCAACAATCCCATCAGCGCCAATAATGGCTGGGTAGGATAAGTATGTCGCATATTCAGGACGAAAATTTGAAACAACTAATTGACTATGCGCGTCCGTTAAAATCGCATTCATCAATCGAACTGCCGCAGTTGCAATCCCGTAGTTCGTATATTTTTTGGCATGGAAGACCCGATCGCCACCTAAAATCGATTCTTGCTTAATTGATTCCAAGTCAAGTCCCCGCATCTGTGCAACTTGCGTCATCGGCCGCCCTAAAACACGGACCGTTGACCAAGCAGTAAATTGCGAATTGCCATGTTCGCCGAGGTTGTATCCGGTGATTGATCGTGGATCAAGGCCCAAGGCTGTCGAAACGGCCCGCTTCATGCGTGCAGAATCCAATAATGTCCCAGTGCCAATCACGTGCTTTTGCGGCAACCCAGTTACTTCTTGAAAAATAGAAGTAATCACATCTACTGGATTCGAGATAACAATCATTTTTCCGTGAAATCCACTCGCCTTAATCTTCTCGGCAACAGAACGGGCAGCCTGTCGCGTAAATGGCAACTCCGCAAACCGATCATCATCAGTATTATCTTGTAATTGAATGTTACCCACTGCAGAGATAACGATATCGGCATCTGCAAGCGCAGCGTAGTCATTAACCTTAATCTTGGTATAGTGTGGTAAATTCGCCATAGCATCCTGAAAATCAGTAGCTTCAGCGATCACCTTCGCTTCATTGGTATCAATTAGTACGAGTTCATCCGCAAAATGGTCGGCAATAATATAGTGTGCAACCGTCGCGCCAACGTGTCCAATTCCAATAATTGCAACTTTTCTTGGCATCCTCAACATCCCTTCAAGTTCAATTAACTTCTATTTTTTTAAAATTAGAGGTATTTCTCAATTTTTTCTAACAAAAAAGCCCTTCACCGAGGTGAAAGGCATAAACATCATTACTTAGCAGGTTTTTGCTTTGCCCATGCTCGTAATGCTTCAATTTTCTTTTCTTTTTTGGCGCGATCGTACTTAGGAGCTACCGGACGGCGTCCTTGTACACCATGTGGATGTGCTTTACGCATATGAATATGCCTCCTTCTACTTCCTCTTCATTAATAATCAACATTCCAATTATATCGGTCTGCCCTCGATAAATCAACCTTTTTTAAAATCCAGCGTCATTCTCATCAAATTATGATCTATACCAATTTATAAATTATATTTTAAATTTGTTTAATCAAAAGGCTTTACAATGTATACCAATATCATTATAATGAATCTGTTGTTAAGTTACTGATCCTTAACGAAAACCACGGGAGGTGCACGATGTCAGAAAATGATACCAGTTCACTCAACCAGTTAGACGCTTTGAAAGACTTTTATGCACATGATGATCGCGAAGAGCTCGATCAATGCAGTGTTCAAAAAGAACTATCTTGGTTAAGCGAATCACTCAATCAATAAATTAAACACTAAAGTATAGCAACCTACGCTTATCATCTTGACTGGATTACGCAGCGTACCGATTATTTTAAAGTTGCTATGCTTTTTTTGTGCCCTCATATGGTAGACGGCACTCAAATCCATTATAATCTAGACGAGGTCATCATGTTTCATCTGTGATGCGCGAGATTTGAGATAAATCATTTGACCTTTATTGACCAACGCGTTAAACTACATTTACACGTTTAGCAAACGTCCTAATCAAGTGCTAAAAGGAGGCAACATTTATGAATTTAGTACCAACAGTCATTGAACAGTCATCACGTGGTGAACGCGCCTACGATATCTATTCACGACTATTAAAAGATCGTATCATCATGCTTTCTGGTCCAATTGAAGATGACATGGCGAACTCAATCGTCGCACAACTTCTCTTCTTGGATGCCCAAGACTCAACTAAGGACATTTATCTCTATATTAACTCTCCTGGTGGCGTTGTCACATCTGGGATGGCCATTTACGATACCATGAACTTCATTAAATCAGATGTTCAAACAATCGTGATTGGTATGGCCGCTTCGATGGCCAGTGTCTTGGTTTCTTCAGGAGCCAAAGGCAAACGTTTTGGTTTGCCACACTCACAAGTTCTCATTCACCAACCATCTGGTGGTGCCCAAGGACAACAAACTGAAATCGAAATTGCTGCAACTGAAATTTTGAAGACTCGTAAGATGATCAACCAAATTTTAGCTGACAATTCCGGTCAATCAGTTGAAAAACTACAAGAAGATACTGAACGTGATCACTATTTAACTGCTCAAGAAGCCGTTGATTATGGATTACTTGATGGTATCATGTCAAGTAACGATCTTAAAAAATAATGATCACCATCTAAATAAGCCATGACTCTCAAAAAGAGTCATGGCTTATTTTTTAGGCTGAAATTTCCGCATTTGGATCCGTACGCAACTTCTCAGCATAGGCATTAATTTTTCTCAATCGATGGTTAACACCAGACTTGGAAATGGGACCACCAGGAATCAGTTCCCCTAGTTCCTTTAGGCTCACTTCTTGATGTTGCAGTCGCGTCTCGGCAATCTCCCGCAGCTTAGGAGGAAGGACCCCCAACCCAACTGTTGAATCAATTAACTGAATGTTTTCAATCTGCTTATTTGAAGCCGTCGCAACTTTGTCCATATTGGCATTTTCACAGTTCACCAGTCGGTTAACCGAATTACGCATATCCCGCATAATCCGCACATCCTCAAACCGGAGCATGCCGCTCGTTGCTCCAATTAGTGACAGAAAATCGGCAATCTTTTCGGCTTCCTTGAGGTAGACAATAAACCCGCTGCGCCGGCTCGTTACCCGCGCATTCAGGTTATACTTGTTCATCATTTCCGCAATCATCGTATTATGTTCTTCATATAATGAATAGATTTCAAGATGGTATCGTGACGTTTCCGGATTGTTAACAGACCCGCCAGCTAAAAATGCGCCCCGCAAATACGAGCGAATCATACCATCGTCACTGAGCAATTCAAGCGGTACATGCTCCTTAATCTGTAACCCTTGCAAGATTCCCAAATCATCGAGAATCTCAGCCGCATCATACCGCAGCCGTACCACGTACAGATTGTTCTTCTTTAATTTCATTTTTCGTCGCACCACCAGCTCACTTTCAGCCTGGTAAAAATCTTTCAACAATTGATAGATTCGACGGGCAATGGCTGGATTCTCGGTTTGTACATTCAATACTAACTGATGATTAGCAATATTTAAACTGCCGTTCATCCGAATAAGGGCCATCAACTCGGCTTTGGCGTTGTTGAGATGGACTTGCAGCCCCGTTAGTTCTTTTTTAACTTCACTTGCGTATGACATCTCATCATCCCCTAATCATGCGATTGTTGGAGTCGATTCATGAGTTCTTCAACGACTTTTTCGCTGTCATGAAACGCCCCATTATCCTGTAACTTCAAAAAATTAGTTGAAATTACGCATACATCTTGTTTTCGTAATCCTTGAAAATCATGGCGAACAGGCTTAGATAGTTCATTCCACCGCTGAAAATCCATGTAATCTTCAGGGACCGGTTCGGTATTGACTAAAATCGTATTCACAAAATTATGACCGAGATGACGATTTAAAATACGCACATGATCGGCATCAGATAGGTTATCTGTTTCACCCTTTTGCGTCATGATATTACAAATATAAATGACTTCCGCCTTAGTCTGACAAACTGCTCGACCCACATTTTCAATCATCAAATTCGGTAAAATGCTGGTAAAGAGACTACCAGGTCCAATTACAATTTGGTCAGCGTTCATAATGGCCTCAATTACTTCTGGCACGGCTGCCGGTTGGTGCCCATCCTGATCATCAGATGGTGTTATCCACACACGCTCGATCGGCTTATGCGCCGCGGTAATTTCAGATTCACCACTCAACGTCGTTCCATCCTTGAACTCGGCATTGAGTACTAGAGGTTCATTCGTCACCGGATAGACGTGGCCTTGAATGTTCATCATCTGTGAAAGTTCTTGAACCGCCCCAAAAATTCCGGAATGCATCTCAGACAAAGCCGCAATTATCAAATTTCCAATGGCGTGGCCCGCTAAAAACTTATCAGAACTTTCAAACCGGTACTGAAAAACATCTAATTCTAGTTGCGGCAAGTCAGACAACGCAACTAACACGTTCCGAATATCTCCAGGCGGTACCACGTTAATATAATTTCGTAGAATTCCGGATGAGCCACCGTCATCAGCGACCGTCACAACGGCCGTGATATCGACGTTTTTATTGTGTAACCCCCGCAAGATGACGGGGAGACCTGTCCCACCACCGATCACAACGACTCGGGGTTGTCTTCTTTTATTTTTCATGACCGGTTGGTAGTCTCCTTTCTCTTTGCAACGTCCCGGTGGGTAACGTTTACGACGTATTGCTCACGAACGTCCTGTGCAATTTGATTGGCAATTGCAACCGACCGGTGTTGACCACCCGTACAGCCAATTGCGATTGTAAGATTTGTTTTTCCTTCCTTAACATAGCCCGGAAGGATATTCAAAATTAAACTCTTAAATTGATCGTAAAATTGTTGTGCGCGGGGCTGTGCAAAAACATAATCACGCACTGGCTGATCTTCACCCGTCAACGCCTTTAACTCGGGGATATAATACGGATTTGGCAAAAAGCGGACGTCCATCACAATATCCGCATCAAGCGGTAGTCCATACTTAAACCCAAACGACATCACTTCCACATGAAATGTCGTCGCATGATCCTGATTAAAAAACTCCCCGATTCGTTGTCGCAAGCTTCGTGGTGTCAGATTGGACGTATCAATTGTGATCGTTGCCCGATCCCGGATCTCACTCAACATATCACGTTCTTTGATAATGCCTGACAAGACCCGTCCCTGTGGTGCCAGTGGGTGTGCCCGCCGCGTTTCTTTATATCGTGAAACGAGTTCTTCATCACTTGCTTCAAGAAATAAGATCTGCAACGCCGTATCGGGTCGGTTCTTCAACTTATCCAACGTTGGCACTACCAAGTCATAGAATCCTTTTGAACGAAGATCCATAACGAGTGCGACCTTCGAAATATCCCCATCTTCTTCAATAATGTCTAAGAACCGTACCATCAAATTCGGCAACATGTTATCCACAACAAAATAACCTAAATCTTCAAAACTTTGCACAGCGACGGTTTTACCGGCACCGCTCATTCCCGTTACAATTACGACTTGTAGTTTTTTTGCCACAATTTTGCCTCCCGAATTAACTCATTCGTTCCATTGTATCATACCAGGCGTGTCATTTCTCATTAACACCCATTTAAATCAAAAAAACTAAAAAAATAAGAGTGGAAAAAAAGGCGGTCTGACTTCGAGCATAGCCTAGAAAACCGAATGATTCATATTTTGAATCGTTTGGTTTTCGTAGCTAAGCGGAGAAGTCAGCCTTTTTCCCCGATTTCGGCTATTAAAGTTCGGAGACAGAAAGAGGCTGGGAGTTTTTCCCCAGCCTCTATGACTCGAAATCGTTTTAGTTGTGCTCATTAATTAATTGCTGTGCCCGTACTAAGTTTTGTTTAATTTGTGCAAACCCGGTTCCACCGAGTGAGTTACGTCGCTCAACAGCAACCTTACTCTCCAAATCATGATACACATCTTCTTCAATCAGTGGTGAAATTTTTTGATATTCAGCCAACGTGATGTCTTGCAATCGTTTACCAGTCTGTAAGCCTTCCAGCACTAACTTACCAACAATTTCATGTGCTTGCCGAAATGGAATTCCCTTGCTGGCCAAGTAATCGGCTAACTCAGTGGCGTTAGAAAAATCATTTTGTGTCGCCTGCTCCATCTTTTCCTTATGGATATGCGCGGTTGCCAACATTTCTGCAAAGATTTTCAGACTAGGCATAACGGTCTTAACTGTATCAAAAACGCCTTCCTTATCCTCTTGCAAATCCTTATTATAGGCCAGTGGTAACGACTTCATAACCGTTAACAACCCCATCAGGTTTCCAATCACCCGACCACTCTTACCACGAATTAACTCTGCCATATCGGGATTCTTCTTTTGCGGCATAATTGAACTACCTGTCGAATACTGATCGGATAATTCTAAATAGTTAAACTCATAACTACACCAAAGAATAATCTCCTCACAAAACCGCGACAGATGCATCATCATAATGGCCGAATTACTCAGAAATTCGAGCGCAAAATCACGATCAGACACCGCGTCTAAACTGTTGTGATAGACATCGCCAAAGCCCAATTCTTGTGCACTAAATTCTCGATCAATTGGAAACGTCGTACCAGCTAAGGCAGCTGCCCCCAACGGTAAAATATCAGTATGTTTTAAATTGAACTGGAACCGCTCAACATCTCGCTGGAACATATCAAAATAGGCTAACAAGTAGTGTGCATACGAAATTGGTTGTGCATGCTGTAAATGCGTGTATCCGGGCATAATGGTTTCCACATTATCTTTTGCCAGGTCAACCAATACCTGCTGTAAATGCGTTAATTCATGAATTACCTGAGGAATTTGGTTCTTGACGTAGAGATGAAAATCAGTTGCCACTTGATCATTTCGACTTCGCGCGGTGTGTAACTTACCAGCAACGGGGCCAATTTGGTCAGTTAAAATCTTTTCCAGATTCAAATGAATATCTTCATTTTCAACCGAAAATTCTAGTTTGCCCGCGTGTAATTGTTGCACAAGGCTCTCCAAACCAGCCACAATTTTATCAGCATCCGCTGCTGATAAAATACCAGTTTGCTTGAGCATCTTAACGTGTGCCAATGATCCTTGTAAGTCTTCATCAGCTAATTCTTGATCAAATGGAATTGACGCACCAAATTCGTCAACCCAGTGAGCGGCTTTTTGGGTAAACCGACCACCCCATAATTTCTCAGTACTCATAGATTAAATGCCGTCCTTTTCCTGTTTTGCCTTCTCTTGAACCTGTGCGTAAACCTGTGTTGGTAGGCCCCAAAGCTTAATAAAGCCAACAGCAGCTTGTTGATCAAATTCATCAGCAGACGTGTACGTTGCCAAATTCTTATTATAAAGTGAATTTGCCGATTTCCGTCCTTGCGTAATGACATTACCCTTGAAGAGTTTCAAACGAACGGTTCCATTCACAACCTTTTGGGTATCCTTTAAGAACGCAATCATGGCTGACATGAGCGGTGAGAACCATAATGCATTGTAAATGGTGTCCGCCAGCTTTTGTTCGATAATGGGCTTAAAGTGCGCTAAATCCCGTTCGAATGTCAGATCTTCCAAATCTTTATGAGCGTGCATCAATACGGCTGCTGCTGGTGCCTCATAGACTTCACGAGACTTGATGCCAACTAACCGGTTTTCAATGTGATCAATTCGTCCAATACCGTGTTTGCCAGCTAATGCCTCGATCTTAATAATTAAATCAGATAAGGCATACTTTGTCCCATTCAGCGCAACTGGCACACCCTGTTCGAAATCAATTGTAATTTCATCGGGTTCGTCAGGTGTATTTTCGAGCGCATTGGTCAAATCGAATGCATCTTCCGGTGCAGCAGCCCAAGGATCTTCTAGGACGCCACATTCATTAGCACGTCCCCACAGGTTTTGATCAATTGAGTATGGGCTATCCAAATCGATCGGAACGGGTACATTGTGTTCCTTCGCATATTCGATTTCTTCTTCCCGTGACCAGTGCCAGTCACGAATCGGTGCTTCAATTTTTAATTCCGGTGCTAAAGCATGAATGGCGACTTCAAAACGAACCTGATCGTTTCCTTTTCCAGTACAGCCATGGGCCACTGCCGTAGCCCCCTCCTGCTTCGCAATTTCTACCAACTTCTTTGAAATCAATGGCCGTGATAGTGCTGAAAGCAATGGATAAATGCCTTCGTATAACGTATGACCTTGAAGTGCGATTAATGCATATTCATTCGCAAATTCTTCACGTGCGTCGATCACATATGCTTTGGTTGCGCCAACTTTCAACGCTTTATCATGAACGAAGCCGTAATCTTTGCCTTTTTCACCGACATTGATACAAACTGCTACAACGTCATAACCCTTGTCCTTCAACCATGGAATCGCTACTGATGTATCTAACCCGCCTGAATAGGCTAAAACTACTTTTTCATTTGCCATAATTACTTGCTCCCTTATTGGTCATTTATTATGTTTCATATATTAGCATTGGTTTTATTAAAAAGCAAGTATTTATACACTATTTTCAATAAAAAAGTTATTTTTATTCAGTTAACAGGATGAATTGGATTTTATTTTGAATAAAATCGCAAAAAAATACCGCGAAAACGAATGTTTTCACGGCTTCTTTGGCTATTCCTATTTATACGAGGACCCGTTTAAATGGATCTGAAGAAATCTTTTCTGACAAAATCTTCTTTGCCCATTCCTGTGCGGAAAATAGTGAATGGTCACGATAGTTACCACAGCTCTCGATCGTTGTTCCTTGAACATCTGACCACTTAGCAGTGGAAATAAATTCAAGTGACGATTTCAGCGCTTTAGCAACTTCCGTGGTATCATGCTCACCCCACATAATTAAATGGAACCCTGTCCGGCAACCGAATGGTGAGCAGTCAATTACGCCATCCATCCGATCCCGCAACAATCCAGCAAGCATATGTTCAATGGTGTGCAGTCCTGCAGTAGGAATCGCATTTTCGTTTGGTTGGACTAATCGTAAATCAAAGTTTGAAATTTTATCACCCTGTGGGCCTTCTTCAACCGTGATCAATCGTACGTATGGTGCTAATACCTTTGTATGATCTAACTGAAAGCTTTCTACCTTTGCCAAAATAATCACTCCTTAAAATATTTTACGTGACTCATTCTACCACTATTGAGACTCACAATCATGATTTTGCTTGTCGCTGCTTATCCCGTTCCAAAATTGGTTTAAGATATTGGCCTGTGTAACTTTCACTCACTTCACCAACAGTTTCCGGTGTTCCAGTGGCCACAATTTGCCCGCCGCCTGCACCGCCTTCCGGTCCTAAATCGATCAACCAGTCTGCCGATTTGATGACATCCAAGTTATGTTCAATGACAAGCACCGTGTTACCGGCGTCGACTAGTCGTTGCAAAACGTCCAGCAAACGCCGAATGTCATCCGTGTGAAGTCCCGTCGTTGGTTCATCTAAGATATAAAAACTTTTACCGGTAGACTGCTTGTGCAGTTCGGACGCCAATTTCATGCGTTGTGCTTCCCCACCGGATAGTGTGGTAGCCGGTTGTCCCATTTTGACATAGCCCAGTCCCACATCAACAATCGTTTGCAACTTACGCGTAATTTTTGGAATGGCAGAGAAAAATTCCAATGCCTCTTTAACCGTCATATCAAGGACGTCGGCAATATTTTTACCCTTATATTCCACTTCCAGCGTTTCTGAATTATAGCGTTTGCCATGACAAACCTCACAGGGAACGTAAACATCGGGTAGAAAGTTCATTTCAATCTTCAAAATGCCATCCCCGTGACAGGCTTCACAGCGTCCGCCCTTCACATTAAAACTAAATCGGCCCTTTGAATACCCACGCATTTTGGCAGCATTGGTTTGTGCAAAAAGTCCCCGTATATCATCAAAGACGCCAGTATACGTTGCCGGATTACTGCGTGGTGTCCGACCAATTGGTGCCTGGTCAATATCAATTACTTTTTCGATGTTTTCCACACCGCGAATAGTCTTGTACTTACCAGGTTTCTCAGAATTATGATTCAATTTTTGTGCTAATACCCGTTTAAGAATTGAGTTGACCAGGGTTGATTTACCTGATCCAGATACCCCAGTAACCGCCACAAACTTACCTAATGGAAAATCAACGGTAATTCCCTTTAGGTTATTTTCCGCCGCACCAGTTAGTGTTAATTTCTTGCCATTTCCCGCTCGTCTTGTTTCAGGGACTTCGATAAATTTCTTCCCTGATAAATACTGACCCGTTAGTGACTTACGCGACCTGGCCACCTGTTTCGGCGTTCCGGCAGCCATTACTTGACCACCATTATCGCCCGCACCAGGACCGATATCGACGATATAATCCGCGGCCCGCATCGTATCTTCATCATGTTCAACGATAATTAAGGTGTTCCCCAAATCACGCATTTTCTTTAACGATGCAATCAGACGATCATTATCTCGTTGATGTAACCCAATTGAAGGCTCATCTAAGATATACATCACCCCTGATAAATTTGACCCAATTTGGGTAGCCAACCGAATTCGTTGTGCTTCACCACCGGATAAAGTTCTAGCTGAACGACTTAGCGTCAGGTATTCGAGACCCACGTTTTGTAAAAACTCTAATCGATCTACGATTTCCTTGATGATAGGTCGAGCAATGACTTCATTTTGTTCCGATAATGTGACCTGTTTAAAGAAGGGGAGTTCGTCACTCACTGGTTCGTCGGAGATCTGGCCAATATGCAATCCGTCAATTTTGACACTTAGGGCCTGCCGATTGAGCCGGTATCCATGACAAGTTTGACAAGTTAACTCAGTCATATATTTCCGCATTTGATCGCGAGTGAAATCCGAGTTGGTTTCCTTATAACGTCGCTCAACGTTATTCACAACACCTTCGAAAGTGGCATCCACATCACGAACTCCGCCAAATTCATTTTCATAGTGAAAATGAAAGGGTGTTTCACCGTTCCCATACAGTACCATTGATTGTTGTTTTTGTGGCAGATCTTCAAATGGCGTATCCATGTCAATGTCATTTTGCTCAGCAAATTGGCGGAGCATTTCAGGATAATACTGTGACGAAATCGGGTTCCAAGGTAGTAAAGCTCCTTCGTTAAGGGTCTTATTACGATCAGGAATCACGAGATCTTCGTCCACTTCCAACTTCATCCCCAGGCCTTCACATTCAGGACAAGCGCCTAATGGTGCATTGAATGAAAACAACCGCGGCTCCATTTCACCAACCGTAAATCCACAAATTGGGCAGGCATAATGCTCCGAAAAGGCCAGGGAATCTCCGCCAATAATATCAGCAGTCGCATATCCATCACTTAACCGCAAGGCCGCTTCAAATGAATCGAATAACCGTGACCGAATCCCAGATTTCACCACGATCCGATCAATCACAATATCAACACTATGCTTTTGATTTTTATTAAGTTCTGGTACCTCATCAATGTCGTAAATCTCACCATCAACTCGAACTCGAATAAAGCCCTCACGTTTAATTTTTTCGAAATTCTTCTTTTGACCGCCCTTTTTATCCCGGACGATTGGTGACAGTATTTGTAGCTTAGTTCGTTCGGGTAGCTCTAGGACCCGATCGACCATTTGTTCTGGTGACTGACTCGTAATCGGAGTGCCATCATTAGGACAGATTGGCGTTCCAACCCGTGCCCAAAGCAATCGCAGATAATCGTTGATTTCGGTAACCGTCCCAACCGTCGAACGCGGATTTTTGGATGTCGTTTTTTGATCAATCGAGATCGCTGGTGACAAACCGTCAATCGAATCGACATCCGGTTTATCCATTTGCCCCAGAAATTGACGCGCATACGCAGACAGACTCTCAACGTACCGTCGTTGTCCCTCCGCATACAATGTATCAAACGCCAACGAACTCTTACCAGAGCCGGATAAGCCGGTTACCACAACCAATTTATTTTTCGGAATCGTCACATCAATATTTTGTAGATTATGTGCACGAGCCCCGTGAATTTTAATTTTGTCGTTAATTGCCAATCGATTTTTCCTCCTGATGTTGAATCAGTTTTACCATTAATCCATCTGTGTCTTCAGTTCCATCACTGTGTCTCGAAGAGTGGCTGCTTGTTCAAAGTCCAGCCGTTTAGCAGCCGCCTTCATCTGCTCTTCAAGTTGGTGCACCATTTCCTTTTGGTCATCCTTAGCCATATCGGCAAAGTCCTGTTCCGTAAAGTCATCCTTTTGACCACTATCATCGGTTTCTTTGGTAACCGTAATTGCCTCACGTATGTCCTTCTTAATGGTGTGTGGCGTAATATGATGGTCCTGGTTGTACTGCTCTTGAATTTCACGCCGACGCTGGGTTTCATCCATCGCCGCCTGCATCGAATCCGTAACATGATCTGCGTACATAATCACGTGCCCATTTTCATTTCGGGCTGCCCGACCAATTGTTTGAATCAGCGACCGTTCATTACGTAAGAAGCCTTCCTTATCCGCATCTAAAATTGCAACTAAGGATACCTCAGGAACATCTAACCCTTCCCGCAACAGATTAATTCCAACCAAGACATCAAATTTGCCAAGACGTAAGTCACGGATAATCTCAGTTCGTTCCAACGTCTTAATGTCACTATGCAGGTACTTGACCTTGAGTCCCAGATCCTTTAAGTAATCACTTAAATCCTCAGACATTTTTTTAGTCAATGTCGTAATAAAGACCCGTTCATTACGCTCAATACGCGCATTAATTTCACCAACTAAATCATCAATTTGTCCCATCACCGGCCGAACCTCGATCGTAGGGTCCAATAAACCGGTTGGTCGAATAATTTGTTGCACAACATGATCCGTTTGCTCTTCTTCGTACGGACCAGGAGTGGCCGACATGTAGATGATTTGATTAACATGTTGCTCAAACTCTTTCAACTTTAGTGGCCGGTTATCCAACGCACTTGGTAAGCGAAATCCATAGTCTACCAACATTTGCTTTCGTGATCGGTCACCGTTGTACATGCCTCGAACCTGTGGCATCGTTTGATGGGATTCATCAACAATCATCAAAAAATCCTTTGGAAAGAAGTCCAGTAGTGTATATGGTGGTTCACCAGGCTGGCGCCCATCCATATGCCGAGAATAGTTTTCAATTCCTGATGTATATCCCATTTCACGAAGCATTTCAATGTCGTATGTTGTTCGCTGTTTAAGTCGTTGGGCTTCCAATAGCTTTCCGGAATCGTTTAATACTTTTAGACGATCTTCTAGTTCCGCTTCAATTCCGTCAATCGCCTGCTCCATCATATCTTCATTTGTCATGAAGTGAGTGGCCGGGAAAATTGAGACGTGGTCACGATCACCGATGACTTCACCCGTCAAGGCATCTACTTCTCGAATTCGGTCAATCTCATCCCCAAAGAATTCGATTCGAAGGGCCCGCTCATCTCGCGAGGCGGGAAAGACTTCCACAACATCCCCATGTACACGGAAGCGGCCCCGTTGAAAATCAATATCATTCCGTTCAAATTGAATATCAACTAAATCAGTAAGCAACTGATTGCGCTCAATTTCCATGCCGACCCGTAATGACAAAACATGATCCCGATATTCACGTGGATCCCCTAACCCAAAAATACTGGAAACCGACGCCACGACAATCACATCGTTACGTTCCAAAAGAGAGCTCGTCGCGGAATGCCGTAGTTTATCAATTTCATCGTTAATTGAAGAATCTTTTTCAATATACGTATCACTTGAAGGAACATAGGCCTCGGGTTGATAGTAATCATAGTAACTCACAAAGTATTCGACGGCATTATTCGGGAAAAATTGCTTAAATTCACCGTATAGTTGTCCAGCTAATGTTTTATTATGCGACAAAATCAAGGTCGGTCGATTAACATTTTTTATAACGTTAGAAATTGTAAATGTTTTTCCCGTCCCAGTTGCACCAAGCAAGATTTGAGACTTAGTCCCATCCTCAAGTCCCTTTGTTAATTCCTCAATTGCTTTCGGCTGATCACCGGTTGGCTGATAGGGTGAAACTAAATCAAACTTACGATCTGGTTGACGATAAATCACAACTGTTACCTCCTCATTGCGCGACACTAGCATAGCAAAAGAAACGGTCCTGTCATTCAATCAACACTTTGAAACCGTCTCTATTTTTTTAATTATTTTAATCGTTCACATGTCCATTCATACTATCACACGAACATGCATTCGTCTAGTCACTTGCTTACTTTGCTTGATTTTCAACAATTTGGTTCGTGATCGATCGCAACTGATCCCGATCACCGGCACTGTCTTCAATCAAATCAGGCAAAATTTCATGCAAGTAATATTGCACACTCGCTAATTCACGAAAATCCATCATTGTTTTTAGACTTTCACGATAAATATCAACGTACACCGTTTCTGGATTGCCCTTTTGAATTTCACCAAAGGATTCGTACATTAAATCAATTTTATCAGCTACCGATAAAATTTTTCCTTCCAGTGTGTCATCTTTACTTTCGGAAAAGCGCCGGCGATAGGCCGCTTGAAACTCGGCGGGAATATCATCTTCAATGAAATTTTCAGTCATTGATTCTTCTACATCGGCTAACATTTGGCGTAATTCCGGTGTTGCATACTTAACCGGTGTTTTGATGTCGCCAATAAACCGTTCAGTGTAATCATGATTCAGTGCTTTTTCGTACAATGCTCGCCAATCAACGGTATGCCCCGCATTCTCTTCAATATCTCCGAGCATCTGGGCTGCTTGGGCGACTTTAAACGAGTGTGCCGCTACCGTATGCTTTTCTAACTTAAAGTATCCGGGTGCCCGGTTCATCATTTCCAAATTACTTAAACTTTTTAAATATTGATGCATCCCCATTATAAATTCCTCCCAGATACACAAATGTCTGGGACACCATTATCCCAGACATCTCATGTAATTATTATGCAATAAATTGAGTGAGTGCTGCTTCAAAGTCGGCTAATTTTTGGTTAGCAGCCGCCAATGAATCGGCATTCGTCCCAACATAAAACTTCAATTTAGGTTCCGTACCGGATGGCCGAATTGCAATCCAGGTTCCGTCATCCAAGATGTACTTCAACACATTAGCCACCGGTAAGGACAATTCGGTCGTCTTACCATTAGTCGTAGTGGTTTGCTGACTAAAGTCTTCGGTCGTCACCACTTGATGACCAGCAAAGGCGGTTGGCGCTTCTTCCCGGAATTTCTTCATCAAGGTTTTAATCTTCTCGGGACCACCAACACCCTCGTACAACTGTGAAATTGTCTTTTCACGGAAATAACCATATTCCTTAAATAACTCTTGCAGCCCATCGTACAACGTCTTGCCCTGGTGGCGGTAGTAGGCTGCCACTTCAGCTAACAAGACCAAAGACTGAATGGCATCCTTATCATGTGCAAATGGTTTAACCAAGTAACCATAACTTTCCTCAAAGCCAAACATGTAGGTGTGTTCTCCGGTCGCCTCAAAATGCTCAATTTGTTGGGCAATGTACTTGAAACCTGTTAACACATTGATCATTTCAACACCGTAGCTATTAGCAATCTTAGTGGCAAATTCAGTTGAAACGATCGACTTTACTACAGCAGCATTGGCTGGTAAATCGCCCGCCTGCTTGTGTGCCTCCAAAATGTAGTGTAACAGGACAGAAGCAATTTGGTTGCCAGTTAACAGTTGATACTCACCGTTTGGTTGGCGAACAGCCGTCCCCAAACGATCCGCATCGGGATCAGTAGCGATTAAAACATCAGCGTCAACTTGCTTGCCAAGCGCGATCGCCAAGTCAAATGCAGCTGCATCCTCTGGATTGGGTTTCGTAACCGTTGGAAAGTCGCCATCAGGCTTAGCTTGCTGTGGTACGATCTCATAATTCGTGAAACCAGCATTTTGCAATGCCTTTTCACCCAACATTTGTCCAGTTCCGTGCAATGGTGTAAAGACCAGCTTCATATCCTTGCCTTCTTCACGGGCTAGGTCGGCATTGATGGTGACCGTCTTGACGTTTTCTAAGTAGGCTTGATCAATATCGTCACCAATAATAGTCATGGTTTGGTCAGCCTTCAATTGTGCTTCGTCTGCCACCGGAATAGCAAACAAATCCGTGGCTTTCCGAACATAACTTGTAATTAAATCTGATTCCTTCGGTGGCATTTGACCACCATCTTCGCCATAGATCTTATACCCGTTATATTCCTTTGGGTTATGGCTAGCAGTAATCATGATACCAGCATACGTCTTCAGATGACGAACTGTGAAGGACAACTCTGGTGTTGGGCGTAAGCCTTCAAACACAAAGCTCTTAATACCATGTTGGCCCAGTACCCGTGCTGCTTCATGGGCAAACTCCTGTGAGTGGTGCCGTGAATCGAAACTAATTGCAACACCGCGATCTTTCACCTGCTGATCCAACGTGTCCATAAAACTGGCAAGCCCTTCAGTTGCCTGGCGCACTGTGTAGATATTCATTCGATTAATACCAGGACCAAGTAATCCCCGCATTCCTGCCGTACCAAACGATAATGGTGCGTAAAAAGCGTCTTCTAACCGATCATCCTGACCAGCTAGTTGATCGAGTTCCTGCTTTAATCCAGCTTCAAGATTTGATTCGTTTAACCAAGTTTGATAAGTTTCTTTCCAACTCACAACTAGTTTCCCCCATCCGTTTCTTTTATCTCTCTCAGTATACCGCACTCTATTTTTAGGTGAAAGGAAAACCAAAAAATAGCCCCGGTAAGTTTTTACCGGAGCTACTTGTATTTCTTATGCACGCGCTGTTTGTGCTTTTAAGCTTTCAATGTAGTTGAAAACACCCTGTCCAGCGACACCACCGTCGCCAACAGCCGTTGTAATTTGACGCAACTTTTTATCACGAACATCCCCAATTGCAAAGATGCCAGGAACCTTAGTTGCCATCTGAGTATCCGTTTCAATCCAGCCTTGATCGTCTAAAATGCCTAAGTTTTGGAATGGTGTGGTCATTGGTAATACACCAACATAAATGAAGACGCCGCTCGCATCAAGTTGCGTTTCTTCACCAGTTTGGTTGTTCTTAACTTTGACGCCGGTCACCTTTTGCTCGTCACCCTCAATGGCGACAACATTACTATTCCAAACAAAATCCATCTTATCGTTGGAAAATGCCCGATCTTGAATAATCTTCTGAGCACGTAATTGATCGCGCCGGTGAATAACCGTTACCTTATCCGCAAGTTGGGTCAAGTAAAGGCCTTCTTCGATCGCGGAATCACCACCACCAACAACGATCACATGTTTATTTTTGAAAAAGGCACCGTCGCAGACCGCGCAGTACGAAACACCACGGCCACCGTACTGTTCCTCGCCATCGACACCGAGCTTCTTATATTCTGAACCCGTACCAATAATGATAGCCTTCGTTTCGTACGTTTCCATATCGGTGGTTACCGTCTTGGTTGCACCATGGTCTTCGATTTTTTCCACCGTTCCAAAGGCGTATTCGGCCCCAAACTGCGTGGCACTATCATACATTTCCTTCGATAAATCAGGTCCTAAAATTGATTTGAAGCCAGGATAGTTTTCGATTGCTGCCGTGTTATTCATTTGACCGCCATACACACCCCGATCAAGCATTAATACTGATAAGTTTGCACGTGATGCATATAGTGCCGCTGTCATTCCACCGGGGCCTGCCCCAATCACAATGACGTCATAATTTTTGGCCATAATTCAAGCCCTCCTCATTAATTTCGATAATGCGTATAAGATACACTGAAACAGCTCGTTTGTCTAATGTTTTGTTTCAAAAAGTAAGTGAATGTTCTTCATTCGTTTTCACAAACAAAAAGGTGTTTCGCAAACTCGAAACACCGTTTAGTTTACTGATTATTTTGATCCTCATCAACCAACCGGGCACTCAATTGTTTGAGATACTCACGTAATTGATCCTTAACTTCAGGGTGTTTTAACCCATATTCGATGTTCGTTTGAATCCACCCAAACTTGTTGCCAACGTCATAGCGGGCACCCTTAAACTCGCGGGCAAAAACCCGTTGCGTTTTATTCAACGTATTAATGGCATCTGTCAGTTGAATTTCGCCACCCTTGCCCGGCGCCGTCTTTTCCAGCACATCAAAAATTTCGGGCGTCAGCAAATAGCGGCCAATAATGGCCAGATCACTGGGTGCATCAGCCGGATTCGGTTTTTCAACAAAGTTAGCAACATTGTAAAGACCGGGTTTAAAAACGTTAGTCGGATTAATGACACCATATTTTGCGGTATCTTCATGTGGCACCTTCATAACGGCCAGCGTGGAGGCCCCAGTATCACGATAACTATCCATCAGTTGGCGTGTAAGTGGTACCTTATCCTCCATCAGATCATCCCCAAGCATCACTACGAAGGGTTCATCACCAATAAACGCCTTAGCAGTTAGTACAGCATCCCCCAATCCGCGTGGATGAGATTGACGAATGAAATATAAATTAATATCCGTTGTTTCCTGCACCATTTTAAGCATGGCATCTTTACGCTTTTGTTCCAAGTTGGATTCCAACTCAGGATTAGAATCAAAATGATCTTCGATTGAACGCTTGCTCTTTCCATCAACAACCACAATATCTTCGATTCCCGATTTACGAGCCTCTTCAACAATAAATTGAATTGTTGGCTTATCTACAATTGGTAGCATTTCTTTGGCAAGTGCTTTAGTCGCTGGTAAAAAACGGGTTCCAAGTCCAGCGGCTGGAATAACGGCCTTTCTTACTTTTTTCATCGTGTTGCTAATTCCTTTCGTCTCTTATAAATAAATGTCCTATTCAACTTCAGAAGTTACTTCACGTTGCATTAATCCGTTAATCGCCGTTTTGACGTTGGCTCCCTCATACAAAACCTGATAAATGGCCTCCGTAATTGGCATTGAAACGTTACGTTGCCGGCTCAGTTCGTAGGCCGCTTTAGTTGTATAGACCCCTTCAATGACCATCCCCATGTCATCCATCACTTCTTTAAGTGATTTTCCCTGACCAAGTTGGTTGCCAGCTCGCCAATTCCGCGAGTTCACGCTCGTCGCGGTCACAATTAAATCTCCAACACCTGACAATCCGATGAAGGTAAATGGATTAGCGCCAAAAGCCACCCCTAAGCGCCGAATTTCTGTTAATCCACGCGTAATTAGTGCGGCCTTCGCATTGTCATGGTAACCTAACCCGTTAATAATGCCGGCCCCAATCGCAATAATGTTTTTCAGCGCTGCGCCGAATTCGGCACCGATAACATCGTCATTTGTGTATACTCGGAAATAATCGTTACTAAATAGTTGTTGCACCTTTTCAGCACCGGCAACATCATTGCAGGCCGCTGTGACAGAAGTCAGATCCCGTCGAGCAACGTCTTCAGCGTGGCTTGGTCCTGATAGAACAACAATGCCAGAGCGGTTTTCTGGTTGAATCTCTTCAGCAAGCATTTCTGATGGACGTTTATAAGTCTGTTGCTCCAGCCCTTTAGTTGCATGCACAATCAATGACTTCTGGCCCAGTTCGTTCAATAGTTGGCCGAGTCGGCCTCCGACCTCCCGAATTGCTTTAGTTGGTACCACAACCAATACCACGTCGGCACCCGCAACTGCCGATTTCATGTCACTAGTAGCTTTCAAGGCTGTCGAATAGGTAAAATCTTTGATGTACCGAGGGTTTACGTGCTCTTCGTTCAATTGACGTACTTGCTCTTCCTTATGTGACCAGAGCATCACGTCGTGACCATTTTCTGCTAATAAATTGGCTAAGATACTCCCCCAGGAGCCGGCCCCTAGCACTGCTACTTTTTCCGTCATAATGACTTAATCCCCTTTCACAACCTTCAACGATTTATCTTGGCACTATCTAAATACCATGGGTGAGACCGTGTTTTGCGACGAACACCCCATATGATGATGGCACCAACAAACAGCACCACCGATAATAACTGTGAAACCCGTAATGTATTGCCAATCATCAAGCTATCCGTCCGCATTCCTTCAATAAAGAAGCGGCCTGCCGAATACCAAATCAAGTACGTGAGGAAAATCTCTCCACGCTTGAAAAGATGTTTACGATGGCGGATCAACATAATCACAATAAAGCCTAGGAGGTCCCAGCATGATTCGTATAAAAATGTGGGAATTCGATAATGCCCACCAATATACATTTGATTAATAATTAAATTTGGTAAATGTAAGCTCATCAAGAAAGCCTTACTGGTAATTTTACCGAAGGCTTCTTGATTCATAAAGTTCCCCCACCGGCCCATTGCTTGAGCCAAAATAACCGTTGGTGCAACCACATCTAGCATGGTCCACATCGAAATATGATTGTACCGGCAGAAGAAATACATCACCGCAAACGCACCGATAAGTGAGCCATAGATGGCAATACCACCATCCCAGACGGCAATAATTTCACCGGTGTGTTGTGAATAATAAGGCCACTCAAAAATGACATAGTACGCCCGTGCACTGATAATTGCGATCGGCAACGCCCACAAAATGTAATCATAAAAATGATCAGGATCAATGCCTCGACGTTGTCCTTCACGAACAGACAACGTCAATGCCACCAACACGGCGCAGGCAATAATCACACCGTACCAATGAATTTCGATCGGTCCTAATCGAAGCGCGATCGGGTTTAGAGCAGCCATCACAGTATTTGAAAACATAAAAAGTTAGTCCTTCTTCGAATTTTCTTGAATCAACCGATTCAGATTATCATCAAATGTTTCGGTTGCGTCATATCCCATCGTTTGAGCACGATAGTTCATGGCCGCCGATTCAATGATAATTGCTAAGTTTCGACCAGTTTTAACTGGAATTGCGACACGTGGTACCACCACATCTAAAATTTGTTGGGTATCTCCCCGATCACCGAGACGGTCAAACTGAACATCAGGCGCCCAAGTTTCTAGGTGCACGATAAGATCGACATCGTCTTCTTGCATAACCGCGCCCGCACCATATAGGGTCATGACATCGATGATCCCGATCCCACGAATTTCCATCAAGTGCTCCAAAATAGCGGGTGCTGATCCGACCAGTGTTTGTTCATCCTGTGCATAAACTTCAACTCGGTCATCTGCAACTAGTCGGTGCCCCCGTCGAACTAATTCCAGCGCAGTTTCGCTTTTCCCGACACCAGAATCACCGGTGATCAGTACGCCAACACCATTGATATCGACCAGAACCCCATGGACAGATTCCCGCTTAGCCAACTTACCACTCAGGTAAAATGTCATATTACTTAAAATTCTAGAAGAAGTTAACTTGGTCCCTAAAATAGGAATTTTGGTTTCTTCAGCCGCTTGCTTCAGCTCTTCAGGCACTGGTAAATCGGTCGACACCACGAAGGTTGGTGTTTCTGGTGCACACATTTTACGCATGACCATCAGCAATTCATCGTGAGTCATATTTTTGGCAAATGACGTCTCCGTAATTCCTAACAACTGAATTCGTGGTGCTGGATAATACTTAAAGTATCCCGTGAGTTCGAGTCCAGGACGTGAGATATCGCTAGTAGTCACTGGGCGATCTAGGTAATCCTCACCCTGTAGTACCTTCATGCGTACGTTTTTTACTAAGTCTGCTACCGTTACTGAATTTGCCAAAATAATCTCCTCCTTACCAACCACCTAGTTAGCCACGTCGGTTAACAAAATGACTGGAAATAATTGCATTACATACTGAAATGATAATTGCGACAATAATTGACACGCCAAATGACGAAAAATGAAAATTATTAGCGCCCACAAAGTACGATGTTAATTGCAACATAACTGCATTAAGAATAATACTAAATAGCCCCAGTGTCATTACCGTGATGGGCAGTGACAGTAGAAACAAAATCGGCCGTACTAGTGCGTTCAAGACGGCTAATACAAGACTTGCCAAAAAGGCCGCCCCGATTCCGGTGACATAAAATGCACCGCTTTGAGATAGGAACCCTGCAATTGCAATGAATAGCACCGTGTTGACGCAGATTCTCGTCCAAAACCCCATTAATTACTTATCCTCCTTATCGTCGTTTTCATCTACATCGTGCAGAACTTTCCGTCCCGACTGCCCCTTATCGGGCGTCGATTGATGATTACCAAAATTTGAAAAGAAGCTTGTCCAACTTGTTTTATTGGGATCCGCAGGCATTAAAATGGCCAGTAGAAGATACACTAAAATCCCTGGAAATCCACGTAGTAGTACGGCTAATATCACAAAAGCGACCCGCAGGTAGTTTGCATTGATTCCAAAATAGTCACCTAGGCCCCCCATGACGCCCGCAATCATTCGATTACTTGCTGAGCGGGTTAACCGCTTTTTTTGTCTTGATCCCATACTTATTCCACCTTTAATTTACTAGGTTTATCTTACTGTTTTACCGTCACAAAGGCAACCGAAAGCGATATTTTTAAATTGATCTCAACTATTTGTAACTGGTCTTGAAAACAAAAAGATCGTTATTTTTTTCAAAATAGGCGACCTTTAAATTAATTATTCTGGATTTTTTTGACTCAACCGCCATTGAAGGTAAGCATCAATGAACGGATCTAAATTACCATCCATTACGGCATTTCCATCATGGGTCTCGTAATTCGTTCGGTGATCCTTAACCATCGTGTAAGGATGAAAGACGTATGACCGAATCTGTGATCCCCACCCAATATCCATCTGTTCTCCTTGAATTGCCGCCCGCTGTTTAGCTTTCTTTTCTTCCTCTAACTGGTACAGCTTAGATTTCAACATGTTCATTGCGGTCTCCCGGTTTTGCAGCTGTGACCGTTGAGCCTGTGACGAAACCACAATTCCCGTTGGTAAATGGGTGATCCGGACAGCTGATGACGTCTTGTTTATGTGTTGACCACCCGCCCCACTGGAACGAAAAACATCTACCCGCAAATCGTCACTGTTGACTTCAATCTCCGTCGTGTTATCCAATTCTGGCATCACATCCACAGAAGCAAACGAGGTATGGCGCCGACCGGCCGCATCAAATGGTGAAATTCGAACTAGCCGATGAACCCCCTTCTCCGAGCGCAAGTATCCGTACGCATTGTGCCCATTGACAAGGACCGTTACACTTTTAATTCCGGCTTCATCACCAGCCTCATAATCAGCGACTTCAACTTGAAATTGGTGTTGTCCAGCCCAACGTGTATACATCCGCAGCAACATTTCACCCCAGTCCTGCGATTCGGTTCCACCAGCACCGGGGTGAATTTCTAAAATCGCATTGTTGGCATCATAAGGTTCGTCCAGCAACTGTTCCAGTCGGTACTGCTCCAACTGCTCACCCACCCGTTCAAGATCATGGTCAAACTGTCGTTGCATATCTTCATCGGGCTCCTCTTGGAGTAGGCTTAATGTCACTTCTAGATCTTCAACACCATCACTAAGGTGAACAAAATTATCCCGCTTAGCCTTTAATTGATTCGTCGTTTCGATCAGTTGTTGTGCTTTTTCACCATTATCCCAAAACCCAGGCTCAGCCATTTGTGCTTCGCTTTCGGCAATTCGTTCATCTAACGCATCGAGGTCAAAGCGACCTCCCGAAGTTAGCAACTTCTTGTTGCATATCTTCTATTGTTTTTTTGACTTCACTCAGTTCCATAATTTCCTCCATTTAAAGCAACAAAAAGGCGTAGAAAGATTCCTCCCCCTATGCCTCTTTATTCAAACTACCGTGCAACATTTTGTCGAATTTCCGACTTCATAAACAGGCGGGTAGCTTCGTACTCAATATCTGCAATCATTTCTTCAAACATGTGGAATCCAGCAGTTTGATATTCAACTAGCGGATTTAGTTGGCCATATCCACGTAGTCCAACTGACTGCCGGAATTGATCCATTGCGTCGATGTGATCGGTCCAATGTGAATCAACCACCCGCAAAACAACTACTTTTTCAAACTCCAGCATTTGGGCCGGATCATAAAGCTGTTTTTGCTTCTCGGCATAGATCTTCTCCGCAAAGCCCATCATCTTATCAAGCATTTCATCACGAGAAAGACCCTTCAAATCATTTTCGGTCAACTCACCGGGTTTAGTTAATACCGCTTCTGCAAACGCAATAATATCAACCAAGTTCCATTCTGCTTGGCTCCCCAGCGTATGCATGTCAATCGTCCGCTTGATTGTCCGCTTCACCATTGGCATCAGAACGTCTTTCAAGGATTGCTTTTCAGTAATTATCTGTTGCCGTTCCTTGTAAATAATTTCACGCTGCTCACGCATAACATCATCATATTGTAAAACGTTCTTCCGAGAATCATAGTTATTTCCTTCAACCCGCTTTTGAGCTGATTCAACTTGCCGAGAAAGAAGGCGACTCTTAATGACTGCATCCTCATCGTCAACGTTCATGCGTTCCAAGAAGGCTTTAATCCGATCGCCACCAAAGCGACGCATTAAATCATCCTCTAGAGACAGGTAGAATTGTGAAATTCCCGGATCCCCTTGACGGCCAGAACGGCCACGCAGTTGGTTATCAATCCGTCGTGATTCATGACGTTCAGTCCCAATCACGGCTAATCCGCCGGCTTCAACCACGCCAGGGCCTAATTTAATATCAGTTCCCCGACCAGCCATGTTGGTGGCGATTGTAACGGCACCCTTTTGACCGGCATTTTTAACAATTTCGGCTTCTCGAGCATGGTTCTTGGCATTCAAAACAACGTGAGGAATATTTTCTTCGTCCAACAAGTTGGCCAAATATTCTGACGTTTCCACGGCTACGGTCCCCACTAAAATCGGTTGTCCCTTTTCATGAAGATCTTTAATCCGCTTCGTAACAGCCGCGAACTTACTCTTTAAGGTTGGATAAAGCAGATCCGGTTCATCCACCCGCGCAACCGGCTTGTTAGTCGGAATAGCAATCGTTTCCATGTTGTAAATTTCACGGAATTCTTCTTGTTCCGTTTTAGCAGTCCCCGTCATCCCGGCTAACTTCTTATACATCCGGAATAAGTTTTGATAGGTAATGTTCGCCATCGTTTTGTTTTCTTCTTGAATTTCAACGTGTTCCTTGGCTTCAATCGCCTGATGTAATCCATCGGAGAAACGACGACCTTCCATGATCCGTCCGGTAAACGAATCCACGATCAAAACTTCCCCATTTGAAACCACATAATCCTTGTCAGCAAGCATGATGTAATTAGCGCGGAGGGCTTGATCTAAATGGTGGGTTAAAGCCGTATTATCAGTATCGTATAGGTTTTGCAGATTGAAATACTTTTCGCCCTTTTCAATCCCCTTATCGGTTAATGAAACCGTCTTTGACTCCCAATCAATCTTATAGTCGTCTTCTTCTTTTAATGTTTTAACAAACCGATCAGTTCGTTGGTACAACTGTGACGTTCCCGTTCCGGGACCAGAAATGATCAGTGGTGTCCGGGCTTCATCAATCAAAATGGAGTCCACTTCATCGATGATCGCAAAGTTAAGATCCCGTTGTACCTGATCTTCTTTATAAACAGCCATATTATCACGAAGGTAGTCGAACCCGATTTCACTATTGGTGGAATACGTAATATCACAGGCATACGCCGCACGCTTTTCATCTGGTGTACTTTCGGCAAGGTTAACGCCGACACTACAGCCCAACCAATTGTATAGTTCACCCATTTCGGTTGCATCCCGTTGTGATAAGTATTCATTCACGGTAATGACGTGGGCGCCTTTGCCACTAATTGCGTTCAAATAGATCGGCATCGTCGCCGTCAGTGTTTTCCCTTCACCGGTTTTCATTTCAGCAATGTTACCTTCATGTAGCACAATGCCCCCCATGATCTGCACGTGGAAGGGATACAAGCCTAAGACACGCTTAGCACCTTCCCGACTAGCTGCAAATGCTTCTGGTAAGAGGTCATCTAACGTTTCTCCTTGCTGGTAACGTTGACGAAATTCATCTGTTTTTGCTTGTAACTGTTCATCGCTCAATTTTGCCATCTGGTCAGCAAATGCTTCAACCTTGTTGGCAATTTTATTGATGCGGCGTAATTCATGGCGATCGCTTTCGATCCATTTTTTAAGTATGTTTGCCATCTATTAATCCCTTCTACACAGTTCGTATCTCTTAAAATAGCTCATATGACGCTTGATTTTAATTTATTTTACAGTATCAAATTGTATTCTATCATTATTTGTGATCAATGAAAACAAACAAGTCCATAAAAATCAATGTAAGCGGGCCCTAAAAAAGCTCGAAGCGATCAATCGCCCCGAGCCCTATTACATGATTAACTTAGTTTTCGCTTGCTTCGATCAGACCATAACGGCCGTCGTTGCGCCGGTACACAATGCTAGTACCGTTAGTTTCTGCATCTTCGAATACGAAGAAGTCATGGCCTAACATATCCATCTGTAAAATAGCTTCTTCATTGTCCATTGGCTTCAAAGATACCTGTTTCGTTCTAACGATCTTCAGTTCTTCGTCATTACCGTGTTCTTCGGTTTGCTCGTTAGGCGTAAACTCAAGATTTTTATATCCCTTTTCACGGGATTTACGGTTAATCTTCGTTTTATATTTCCGAATCTGGCGTTCCAGCTTATCCGTAACCAGATCAGCACTACTGTACATATCAGGTGAAGTTTCTTCGGCCCGCAAAGTCAGATATGGTAATGGAATCGTAACTTCGACCTTGGCGTTCTTATTGGAGTAAACCTTTAAATTAATATGTGCCGTTGCTTCGACACTATTTTCAAAGTATTTTTCCAGTTTGCTAATCCTCTTAGTTACATAATCGCGAATTGAATCTGTAACCTCGATGTTTTCACCACGAATGTTGAACTTAAGCATAGAACATCTCTCCCTTCAGTACAAGTATCCACTTGTCTGATAAACTAAGGATCGCTATTGCATTTATCCTTACATTTATTATAGATTAGTTTGCATTTATAAACAATGAAAAAGCAAACGATTTCACAAATTATTTAGCGTGCCAACGTTATACTTTCAATTTGACTGGGGTGATACGACCGGCATAGTGCTGCCGCGTGATACAACGTTCGTCCGGTTGTGTACACGTCATCAACTAATAACACCCTTTTCCCATTAATGGGTGTCTGTGCCAATGCCGCCCCCACCATTTCAAATGGTTGCTTGGTAGCCAATCGCTCCTGCCGATTTTTATGTGACTGTCGTTCTTGTTTATGATGGGCGCGCGTTTCAATTAGTGGTTTCCAGTCACAATGAGACAACATCCCCGTTACTTGATTGAAGCCCCGTTCTTTCCAAGTGGCCGGAGTGACCGGAATTGGCACGATAACATCGGCACTAACAGTGGCAATCATCGCCTGTAATGGCGCGGCAAACACTTGTCGTAACCGGTAGTCTCCCACAAACTTGTACTGCTGCATAAAATCATGAAGTGCTTCATTGTAATGCAGTAAACTCCGGTTAACGAGTAAGAACCCCGTTTGTTGCTGCCATTCTTGACACTGCCCACATAGTTCAGTGGTCGTTTGTGGATGCCCACAGCCGCGACATGCTGCGCCTGTAATCCATTCAAATCGTCCCCAGCATACTTGACAGACCTGATGATCTTGAACTGGCTGCCAAGCCAATAACTGTTTCAATGTCAACTCATTTTTGATGCCACTACCACATAGTAAGCACTTCATCGTTGTAGTCTTCGCCCCTTTCGATTAACAAATTTAATCTGTTGCTGTGCCCCAGTTACGTTTTGGGCAGCACTGCCCACCCAAAATAAGACATCTCCGGTCGGGCGAGATACCGAGCGCCCCGCGCGGCCCGCAATTTGAACCAGCGCCGCGGTCGAAAAAACAGCATCGTCCGCCCCAAGAACAAGCACATCAATCTCTGGAAAAGTAACCCCCCGCTCTAAAATAGAAGTCGTTACTAAAAAGTCAATTTGCTCGTCTCGCATCGCTTGGACCTTAGCCAGGCGATGATCATCCGCAGCATGCACCGTCGTCACCGGAATTCCCAGTTGCCGTTCTAAAACGGTTTGAATCGGCGCCAAGTCTGCAACGTGTGGCACAAATAACAAAAAGCGCTGATGTGAATTAAGTCGTTTCTTCATGGCTCCAATCAGCGACTGCGGCAATCGTTGCCGACCTAATTTAGTACGCCATTTGGGCACTAGACGAACTTTGATTTCGGGCAACAAATGGCCGTGATAACGAAGTGGCAAATAACTAATTGTGAGTTGTTTCCGCCGCACCCGTTGTAGCAAAGCTTTTCCCGGCGTAGCTGTTAAGTATAGGCAACCACCGTCCGGTTTAATCGCCTGTTGTGTGGCAAAATATAACTGTGGATTACTCGCATATGGAAACGCATCAACTTCATCAACAATCAAATTGTCAAAAGCGTGGTAAAATCTTAGTAGTTGGTGTGTCGTACAAATTGTTAATTGCCGATAGGTATAGGGTTCGGTTTGTCGGCCGTGTAGTAAGCAAATTTGTTGGTGACCAAACGCGCGTTGCAATCGTGGATACAACTCTAAGCATACGTCCACTCGTGGTGAAGCTAAGGCCAGTCGCTCACCGCGCCGAATAGCCGCTGCAAGCGCACGAAACAGCATTTCTGTTTTACCGGCTCCCGTCACCGCCCACAGTAGGTGTTCTTGATGGTGTGCTAAACACTGGTCAACTTCCCTAGCACACGCTTCTTGGAGCGGAGATAACGTTCCCTCCCAAGTGAGTGGCTGACGATCTGACGGAAACTGGTTGGGCTCAGGAAGATGATAAAAACTGGCCAGGGTTGAAACACGTCCAAGTGTCAGGCACTGTGGGCAAAAGAATTGGCCGCGAGGTAACAGCGCCTCAGTTTTGTTGGTCACCGTGTTACACCGCAAGCATCGAACGTCGTGGTCCTGAATTGTCATCGTTGCCATCTCTTCAACTTGCTGTGGGGGCACAAACTCGGCTGGTAGCTCTTGTCGTAGTAGTCGACGACCATAAAGTAATTCTTCCATTCTTGTTCACCTCTAATGACAAGATACGATAATTAACACCCATTTCATTTTAAAAGGAGTCATTATGAATCAGCCTTACTTAACCATCGCAGACAATCACACATTTGAACAAGTTATTAAAAAATCCCGCTTCATTTGTTCACTAGGTCGAGTTTCATCAGAGGCGGAAGCCAAACAATTCCTCGCAACGATTTCTCAGCAACATGTTAAAGCTAACCATAACTGTTTTGCATACCTATTGGGCGACCACGATGAAGTTCAACGCGAGAGTGATAACGGTGAACCAAGTGGGACCGCCGGTGTGCCAATCTTGCAAGCTCTCCAACACACGGGCGTTCACGACACAATTGCCGTTGTTACGCGCTATTTTGGCGGGATTAAATTAGGCACCGGTGGCCTAATTCGGGCCTACAACGGAACCGCCGCCGCGGCAATTCACGAAGTTGGCCTCATTCAGCGGATTTTACAGGATACTGTCATCATCCAAGTGCCATATCATCTGCACGATCAAGTTGTCTATGCACTAGCACAGGATCAGATTGCTGTGCACGATCAGCAGTACGGCGTTGACGTAACGATGACTATTTTTGTCAATCATGATCAACGTGACGTCATCATTTCAAATTTGACCAACCAGTTTCACAATCAACTCACCATTCAAATTGGGGATCCCCGATTCAACGAAGTCCCCTACCAGCCGGAAAATTAAAAAGTGTCCGCATCCCTTGCAAAACTGCTTGGGTGCGAACACTTTTTTACTATTCTTTTAGATGGTAATTATAGGTTGAAACAATAATATTTTCACGTGAATTCAATAACGTTCGAAGCCGCAAACTCGTCTGGTTATGCAACGCCATTTGCCATGGTCGTCGTGGCACGAATTGCGGTACCAAAACGGTCGTCGAATAATTACGGGCCGTTGCCCGCTTAGCGATGACGTCAACAAACCGTAACGTCGGTGTCGCAATTGACCGGTACGATGAATGAATATCAACAAACCGAACATCGGGAAATTCAGCCTTAAATTCGTTCGCTGTTTTATGCTCTTTCCCCGGATTTTCATCGAAGGAAACGTGCATGGCGATGACGTAATCCCCAATTGAACGGGCATAGTTGATGGCCCCGGCCGTTACCCGTGTCACGTTGCTAACCAGCACAATGACAGTAGCACCCTCAAAGTCCTTAATCTGAACTTGTGTTTTACCAGCGACCCGTAATTGGCGGGCCACCTTCTCGTAGTGCTCATGAATCTTGTGGAACATGTACAACAGGATGGGCATGATAATCAAGTAAGGCCAAACGTTGGCTAAATGTTGCCAGAACAAGAAAACAACTAGCGATAACGAAATTAACGCGCCCACTAAGTTAATCAGCGACTTACCAAACCACCAACCATCGCGCGTTCGGAACCAATGAATAATCATTCCCGACTGTGATAGTGTGAATGGCACAAAGACCCCAACAGCATAGAGCGGAATTAACAGCGTTGTTTTCCCATGGAAAATAAAGATCAGGGCAACAGCCCCCAACGCTAACACGATAATCCCGTTCGAATACCCGAGTCGATCACCACGATCCATAAAGGCATGGGGCATAAACTTGTCCTTGGCCAAGTTGAAGGCCAAAATTGGGAACGCCGAGAAACCTGTATTTGCTGCAACCGCCAAAATCATGGCCGTTGATAGTTGCAAGAGATAGTAGCCAACGCCATGACCACCGAAGACCGTTGAGCCAATCTGTGACAGCACGGTGACGTGACCATTCGGAATAATTCCTAAGTAATAACTCAGGAAGGTGACCCCAGCGAAGAAGCTGGCAAGAATCAAACACATAATAACCAATGTGTTAGCCGCATTTTTCGCACGTGGTCGATTAAAGTTTGGCACCGCGTTACTAATGGCTTCCACCCCGGTCAATGAAGATGACCCAGCTGAAAACGCCCGAATAAAGAGTACCGCGGACATTCCAGAAACAGCACTCCCAACGGCTGCGGGGGCATGATACTGGATATGGCCGGTAACAATGTTAAAGAAGCCCCAAACGATCATAATAATCATCATGATCACGAAAAAATAGACTGGAATTGTCAAAAAATTAGCACTTTCACTCATTCCACGTAGGTTCATTGCCATAATTAAGAAAACAATGACCACCGAGATAATCACTGAATGCTTGTACAGTGCAGGAACCGCCGAGACTATCGCTTCAGTTGCCGACGTCGTCGATACGGCAACGGTCAACATGTAATCGACCAGCAACGAGCCCCCTGCGACGAGTCCACCATCACGCCCCCAATTGGTACTGGCAACCACGTAGGCGCCCCCACCACTTGGGTAAGCATGAATAATTTGTCGATAAGATAGTGTAATTGCAAGCAACAAAATTAAAACAACGGCAGCAATTGGCAATGAATACCACAGCGCTGCAGCAGACAACGTTACTAACACCGTCGTAATTTGTTCAGTACCATAGGCCACTGATGATAACGCGTCAGATGATAACAACGCTAATGCTTTAAATTTAGTTAGATGTTGGCCGCCTTCATCAAGCGTCTTTAAAGGCTTGCCAATTAGCAAGCGTTTCAGATAGCGCCACATAATTATTCTCCCCTCAATTAAAAAACAATCATCAGTCATTGTACTACATTCAAATTTTGAATACTACCACAGATTTAATCTCTTTCGAAAACAAAGTTCAACCCTTTACCCCTCAAAAACAGAAAAAAGCCTGAGTACAAAACTCAGACTTTCTCCAACTACTTACTATCTTAATTACATCATTCCGCCCATACCGGCACCAGCAGCTGGTGCAGCAGGTGCTGGATTATCTTCTGGTTTGTCGGCAACAACGGCTTCGGTCGTCAACAATAATGCAGAAACGGAAGCTGCGTTTTGAAGAGCTGAACGCGTTACCTTAGTTGGATCAACAATTCCGGCAGCAACCATGTCTTCAAATTCGTTCGTTGCGGCATTGTAACCAATGCCTGGTTTTTCATTCTTCAAGTGTTCAACAATCACTGAGCCTTCAAAGCCGGCATTTTCAGCAATTTGGCGAACTGGTTCTTCTAGTGCGCGCTTAACAATCTTAACACCGGTAGCTTCGTCGCCTTCGGCTTCAACAGCAGCCACGTCGTTAATGGCATTAACAAGTGCTGTACCACCACCAGACACAAAGCCTTCTTCGACAGCGGCACGAGTAGCATTTAAAGCATCTTCAATCCGATACTTCTTTTCTTTCAGTTCAGTTTCGGTTGCGGCACCGACACGAACAACTGCCACACCGCCGGCCAACTTAGCCAAGCGTTCTTGTAATTTTTCTTTGTCAAAGTCTGAAGTCGTTTCAGCAATTTGACCCTTCAACAAATCAACACGTTCTTGAATTTGTTCTTTGGCACCAGCACCTTCAACGATCGTGGTGTTTTCCTTTGTCACAGTAACCTTGTTAGCTTGACCAAGTTGAGCCACAGTTGTGTCCTTCAAGTTCAAACCAAGGTCATCGGTAATGACAGTCCCACCAGTAAGGATGGCAATATCTTCGAGTTGTGCCTTCCGACGATCACCGAAACCAGGTGCCTTAACAGCAACCACGTTGAATGTGCCACGCATCTTGTTCAAAACAAGGGTTGGTAAGGCTTCACCAGTAATATCATCGGCAATAATTAGAAGTGAACGACTTTGTTCAACAACTGATTGTAGCAATGGCAAAATGTCTTGAATGTTACCGATCTTCTTGTCCGTGATCAAAATGTATGGGTTGTCGAGGTCAGCTTCCATCTTATCGTTATCAGTTACCATGTATTGTGACATGTAACCACGATCAAATTGCATTCCTTCAACAACGTCCAAGGTTGTATCCACACCACGAGATTCTTCGATAGTAATGACACCGTCGTTACCAACTTTTTCCATGGCATTAGCGATTAATGCGCCAACTTCTGGGTTAGCAGCTGAAATCGATGCGATTTGTGCAATGTCGTCCTTTGTCTTGACGTCGTGTGACATCTTATGGAGGGCATCAACAGCAGCCTTAGTTGCTTTTTCGATCCCGCGACGGATTCCAACAGGGTTAGCACCAGCCGTGACGTTCTTCATTCCTTCGTTGACAATCGCCTGTGTCAAAACAGTTGCGGTTGTCGTTCCGTCACCAGCGATATCGTTAGTCTTTGAAGCAACTTCTGAAACTAACTTGGCACCCATGTTTTCAAAGTGGTCTTCCAAGTCGATGGCTTTAGCGATGGTCACCCCATCATTAGTGATCGTTGGTGAACCATATGATTGTTCAAGGACAACGTTACGTCCCTTTGGTCCAATTGTGGTTTTAACAGTGTTTGCTAATTTATCAACACCCTTAAGCATCTGTGCCCGAGCGTCTTCAGAAAACTTTAATTCCTTTGCCATAATTTATTTCACCTCATAGATATTGTTTAAATTAACGTTTAAGATTAATTAGATCTGATTGGGTCTTATTCGCCCAAACTAGTCGACGATTGCGACAATGTCTTTTTCATGGACAACCAGGTACTTAACCCCGGCGTATTCCACTTCACTGCCGGCATACTTATCAAATAAGACGCGGTCGCCTTCCTTAACTGAAGGAGCAAGCTTTTCACCGTTATCAAGGACACGGCCCTCACCAACGGCAACTACTTTAGCAGTAGTTGGCTTTTCTTGAGCATTCGATGCTAATACAATCCCACCGACTGTTTTTTCCTCTTCTTGTTCAGCTTCTAGAACAACGCGATCTCCTAATGGTTTTAACACGTCTATCCCTCCATCAATTTTAATATTTTTAGCACTCGAACACTTCAAGTGCTAATCACAAAATCTACTATATCATTTTCTGAACCAAATGCAAGAAATAACCACTTAAAAAAACGAGGTTTTCGTTGATGTGCGAAAACCCCGTTATGGCAATCTTATTCTGATTTTTTATCGTCCGATGATCCATAATGATCGATGAAATAAATTAACGTTTGGAGTTCGTTGGTCAAATCGACATTTTGAACCCGCACGCTTGCTGGTACTGCTAATCGGAGCGGCGTAAAGTTCATGATCCCCCGAATTCCGACTTCAACCAGTTGGTCCGTGACCGTCTGGGCAGTTTCGGAGGGCACCGTCAAAATAACAACATCAATTTGTTGTTCCTTGAGTTGCTTGCTCATCTCCGACATTGCGTACACGGGTACGCCACTTTGAACCGTGTTAATAATATCATCATTAACATCAAACGCGGCGCTAATCCGCATATTACCATTTTGATGAAAATTAAAATTAAGGAGCGCGTGGCCCAAGTTACCAACCCCGACTAGGGCAACGTTCGTCAATTTATCTTGGTTCAAAATATTTTTGAAAAAGTCCAAGAGGTCCTTAACATCGTACCCGTAACCTCGCTTACCTAATTCACCAAAATATGAAAAATCACGACGTATCGTGGCCGAATCAACCTGAATAGCTTCTGAAAGTTCCGTTGATGACACACGTTGTTTATTCGAGCTCAATAAAATATTTAAATAACGATAGTAAATCGGCAACCGCTTGGCCGTTGCCCGGGGAATCTTGCGATCTGTCATTTTTTCTCCTTCTTCCCAACTACTTTGTGAATCCCAGTCCCTTACTCATTCTAGCATAATTTAATACATTGTGAAACGATTTTCAAAACAAAGCGTGGTTTCAAAGCGGAATTGCATCAATTTGTGCTACAATTCTACTTATACTAAATAAAGGAATAAATCAATGCTACTATTACAAACTAACAACGTGGCGCGCCGGTTTGGCGCCGAAACATTATTTCATAAAATTAACTTTCAAATTCAAGATCGTGGACGAGTGGCGCTCGTTGGCCGGAACGGAGCCGGTAAAACGACACTGCTCAAAATCATTGCGGGGATCAACCCGCCCGATGATGGGGATGTCTCGATGCGCAAAGATTGTCAAATTGGTTACCTGGCACAAGACCAGGGACTCAGTAGCGATCAAACCATATGGGATGAAATGAATGCCGTTTTTGCCAAGCTGCACCAACAAGAACGTCAAATTCAACAACTCGAACAACAAATTAGCAGTCTCGATCCCCAAGCTGCTAACTACCAAGATGTTTTAAATACCTACGATCAAGTTCAAAATGCCTTTTCTCAAAACGGCGGTTATACCTATGAAGCTAAAATTAAAAGTGTGCTCCACGGGTTTCATTTTGAAGCGGATCGCTACCAAACCGTCATTAATACCCTTTCTGGTGGTCAAAAAACACAAATTGCACTCGCAAAGCTCCTGCTCCAAGAACCCGATCTCCTCATTTTGGATGAACCGACTAACCACTTGGACATGCAGGTACTCGCCTGGCTCGAAGATTACCTGAAAAGTTACGATGGTGCTTTACTGCTGGTTTCTCATGACCGTTACTTTCTAGATCGTATCGTCAATGAAGTTTTCGATCTCGAAAATCAAACATTAACTCATTATTCAGGTAACTACTCTGCCTTTACCACTCATAAGCAAGAACGCCTAAAAGCGGAATGGAAACAATACGAAAAACAACAAACCGAGATTAATAAGTTAGAAGACTTTGTTAACCGCAATATCGTGCGGGCTTCAACCACGAAACGCGCTCAGGCACGACGTAAACAACTGGAGAAAATGGATCGCCTTGATCGTCCAGAGGTGGATGACTCGTCTATCCATTTCACTTTCAGTGCCGATCATCCTAGCGGCAATATTGTTTTGGATGTTGCGGATGCCACCATCGGTTATCCAGACAAAATCTTGGCCCATCCGGTAAACTTTGAAATCCGAAAACACCAACGCGTTGCCATCATTGGCCCTAACGGTGTCGGAAAATCGACGTTGCTTAAATCTATTTTAAATAAGATTTCGTTGCTTGGTGGTCATGTTAAAACTGGTGCCAATGTTCAAATTGGTTATTACGATCAAGAGCAACAAGTTTTACATCCGCAAAAGACCGTCCTTGAAGAAGTCTGGGATGATTATCCCACCGTCGATGAAAAGGATATTCGTTCCTTGCTGGGCAGTTTTCTCTTTGTCGGGGATGACGTTTTTAAACCGGTTAGCGCCCTCAGTGGTGGTGAGAAGGCACGCCTTCAATTAACCAAGCTATCATTTGAACACGCTAATTTTCTCATTTTAGACGAACCCACCAACCATCTGGATATTGATAGTCGTGAAGTTTTGGAACAGGCAATCAATGAATTCGATGGTACCGTTCTCTTCGTATCGCATGACCGCTACTTCATTAATCAAGTCGCAACCGATATTTTGGCACTCGATCAGACTGGTGCGCAACATTTTGTTGGTAACTACGACGATTACCTGATCGAACTAGCTAAGCAAGCTGGAGCAGCAGATGATACCGTAACCCCCACCGTCTCCGTTGAAAAACAGCACGCCCAAAAATCTTTCCAACAGAGTAAGGAGCAACAAAAACAACTCCGAAAGCTGGCACGTGTCGTTGAGGAATACGAAACTCAAATGAATGAACTAGAGACTAGGCAAACCGCCATTGAAACCGAAATGGCACAACCCGAACTCGCTTCCGATGGTGTCAAATTGGCTGATCTACAAAAGGAACTCGATCACTTGACCGCTCAACTTGGTCAAGTTGAAGAGGATTGGACAACAGCAGCTGAATCACTTGAAACATTTCAAGAAGAACTTAATCAATAATTTAAAGCGGTCGTACGCCCATCTCCATTAGTCAGGAGATATGGCGTACGACCGCTTTTCAGTTACTATTTACTTTTAATTAAAACGATAATCCCGGCATGGCATTCAAACTCATATCGGCACGCTGACCCTTTCGATAGGCCACTTCCCCCGCCGCTCCAATCATTGCCGCGTTATCACCGCATAGTTTTAAGGGCGCCTTTATCAAGGTTACCGTTGGAAATTGCCGCGTTACATCTGCTTCAAGCCGCTCCCGGAGGCCTTGATTGGCAGCCACACCCCCAGCTAAAATTAATTGCTTAACTGGGTACTGTTGCAGCGCCTTGAGCGTCTTTTCCACTAATACATCTACCACACTTTGTTGGAAGCTGGCCGCTAAGTCATTACGATCAAGGGTTTCACCACGTTGTTCAGCATTATGAAATGTATTGATAAATGCACTCTTTAAACCGCTAAAACTAAAGTCATAGTTGTGGTCTTTCTCCATCGCACGCGGAAAATGAAATGTATCGTGGCCCGCGTGAGCCCACTCATCGATCGTTTTCCCCGCTGGATATGAAACGCCTAGGACGCGGCCAATTTTATCGTAGGCCTCTCCGGCCGCGTCATCACGCGTTTCGCCAAGAATTTCAAAACTGTATTCGTCCTTCATGTAGACAATCTCAGTATGCCCACCGGAAACGAGTAGCGCCATCTGAGGAAAAACAAATTCATTCACAAACCGTGCAGCATAAATGTGGCCCGCCATATGATTAACAGGAACCAACGGTAAGTGGTGCGCCCAGGCAACCGCTTTGGCGGCAGATACCCCCACTAATAGTGAACCAACTAATCCCGGTCCATACGTGATAGCAACCGCCTTTAAATCATCATAGGTTACGTTGGCTTGATCTAGGGCTTCATCCAAACACCGTGTGATCTGCTCAATATGATGGCGACTGGCCACTTCTGGCACAACACCACCAAAACGTTGATGACTGTCGATTTGAGTGGCAATAATATTAGACAAAATTTTATGACCATCTTCTACTACGGACACACTGGTCTCGTCACAGCTTGATTCAAACGCTAAAATTAAATTTCTGCTCGCCAACTTTATTCATTTCCCTTCAAGTAGTTTAAATTAAGTTGCATATCTAATGCATCCTCACGGTCACCAAAATAGTAATTCTTTTTAACCTTTCCCGGTAAAAAGCCCATTTTTTTGTAGAGTCGTTGTGCATCAACGTTACTGACTCGGACTTCTAAGCTCATTACTTCCATATCGAGTAACACCGCCTTACGCATCATCTTACGGATTAAGAAACGACCAATTCCGTGACTTTGAAATTCCGGAACTACTGCAATATTGGTAATATGAGCTTCATTTTTAGTATAGCTAAACGAGCACCCCGCAAAAGCCACCAGGCGGTCATTTTTACGTACGACCAAATACAACCGATCCTTGGTTCGGCGAATCTCCTGACTAAAGGCACTTTCATTCCAAGGCGTCGCACCGTAGACCTGTTGCTCAACCTGTAAAATTTCGGGAATATCCGTAATCTGCGCGTGGGCAATAAAGTATGTCTCTCCATTAATTTTTTCCACCGCGTTTTTAAACCGCATGACATCTGCAATTTTTTGGCGCTGTTGTTGCCGTTGATTGTTTAAAAACCACTGCTTAAACTTCTCGAACATATGATTGTTTTAACTCTCCTGGGTGCTTTTTTTGCCAATTGGCTTCCGCTTCCGTAATTCTAAGATAGTCCGGAACAAACTCATCAAGTTGTATTACCGGCTGGGCGCTACGCCCCAAGATGGCCAAATCATACGCTGAAGGAATCGCGTAGTTCGCTGGTAATCGCGTAATGAGTGAATGGGCGGGCGATTGTGCAACCTGTTCATCAAATTGTGCATCGAACTCCCCAACCATTGAAACTGCTTCTTGGCGTTCTTCGACCAATTGTAACAGGGCTTCAAAGCTCATATGTTGTTGCGCCAGCCACTCGTTCATTTGACCTTGTTGTACCTGATATCCAGCCGCAAACACATTATTTCGACGAGCATTGAAAATCACAATGGTTGGGCGGCCTGCCTGCAACTGCGCTACATGAGCACCAATGACCTTCAAACTCGAAACACCAACTAAATCAATCTGCAACGTATCAGCAAGTGTTTTAGCCGTCGTGACCGCAATCCGAACACCGGTATAGGATCCGGGACCCTTAGCAACTACAATCCGATCTAGATCAGCTGGTTGCCATCCCGCAATAGCCACCAATTTTTCAATAGTGGGCATCACATAGATACTATGATTTTTGGTCAAATTGAGCGTGGTTGTCGCGATCAATTGATCATCATCCGTGATTGCGATGCTTAGCGGATGATTTGAGGTATCAATTGCTAAAATTTTCATGTTTCTCGTCCCTTCAACTCAGGTCTATCATTATTTATCCGTTCTATTTCGAGCCAGTATTCATATTAACACAATCACCGACGCAATCAATATTTTAATCCGTTTCCCGAAACTAAAAAAGCCGTCCGAATTTTTTTAATTCGAAACGACTTGTTGAATTATATTATGCCTGCCGATCGTCATAGCCGTTTGGATGGGTTGAATGCCATTGCCAAGCGGTCTTAATAATATCGTGAACGTCGTCAAATTGTGGTTTCCAGCCAAGAATTTCACGGGCATTCTTACTTTCAGCTACCAACGAATCCGGATCACCGGGACGCCGTGGTGCTAATTTTGCTGGAATTGGTTGACCAGTCACTTCACGCGCTGCTTCTAACATCTGCTTATTTGAAAAACCAGTTGACGAACCGAGATTAAATGCCCGACTGTCGTTTCCTTCAGCAAGATACTTCAAAGCAAGGATATGAGCATCTGCCAAATCCATCACATGAACGTAATCACGTACATTAGTCCCATCCGGCGTATCATAATCATCGCCGAAAATGCTTAACTCATCGCGCTTTCCTTGAGCTACTTGCATGATAATAGGAACAAGGTGTGTTTCAGGACCATGATCTTCACCAATCGTTCCATCTGGCTTAGCCCCAGCAACGTTAAAGTAACGCAATGCAACGAAGCGAATGCCATAGGCGACATCCGCCCAATGCATCATTTTTTCCATCAGTAACTTACTTTCCCCGTATGGGTTAATTGGTTCCTGTGGATCAGTTTCCTTGATTGGAATTGATTCTGGCACACCATATGTGGCAGCAGTTGATGAGAAGACAATCTTCTTCACATCATGATCATGCATGGCCTCAAGTAAGGTAATCATGCCACCCGTATTGTTATCAAAATACTTAAGTGGTTTTTCCATTGATTCTGGTACGATAGAAAATGCTGCAAAATGAACAACTGCATCAATGTCTTCACTATCAAATACTGAATCTAGAAATTTTCGATCACGCACATCCCCTTCATAAAACTTAGCCTGTGCGTTAATTGCCTTTCTGTGCCCCGTTGATAAATTATCTACTACGACAACGTCTTGTCCTTGTTCAACTAAGCGAGCAACCATATGAGAACCAATATAACCAGCCCCGCCTGCTACTAAAATTGACATACTATCCCTCCAACCAATTGATAACACCAGTGTACCACAAAAAGCAAGTTATGCGTTTTCATTCCACCAACAATTTGCTTGAGCGTGCAATTCTTGATTGACGAGGATTTGATGTTTAGTCATGACTTGTCCCTGATCACTGCTTATTGCCGGCGTAACCTGACTGGTTACTAGATCGCCATAACGCACTTCACGCTCGTATTTAATCGACATTTTGGTTAGCGTATGGGTCTTCAAGAAATCAGCATCCAGCGCATCCAACATCCAATCGAAATAGTGGGCATTATTAACATGCAGATTCGCATCGATATCAAAGTAGCGTACCTGGTACTGCTTTTGCGTCACCGCTTCTTCAGTCTGAATCTCATCCGGTCGATGCAACCGGGGAATGCGTTTTACGGGTGCCGAATGATACGGATAGATGACTTCATCCGGAATTCTAACCATCTTTCGGGTGGCCATGTCCATGAAGACAAACACCCCATTAATGTGGGCCAACTCATTACCCGCCAGATCCTTAATCCAAAATTCACGAAACGCAAAATACTTATTGTACGACGTTGCACGGGTCCCCAGTAGGACCTGCTCTCCAATCTTTGGAAAATGGTCAACAAAAATATCATAGCTAGTGATCACCCAGCCACCACCAACTTCTTTCACAGCCGCCTCACCAATTTTAAGTGCTTCTGACTGCGAACCAGATGCCAATACGGCCAAGTTAATCAGCATTCCGAGGGTCAAATAGCCCTTGGGGTCACACTCGTAGTATGTAATTTGGTGCTGCATTTCAAACTCGTTGTCCTTTAAGACCATTTTTTCACCCCTTATAGTTCATGGTAGTCTCGATAAACGTCTTGCCGATTCAGGCCATTTTGTTTCGCCACTTCTTTAATCGCAGCATTCACAGGCTTTCCGGCTTCAATCAGTCGATCAATCTGTTCATTGATCGGCAACGCGATCTCCGGACTAGCTGATAAAACCTGATCGAAACCGGCCACCATGATGACAAATTCACCACGAATTTGGGTATCCTGCGTCCATTGTTTGATCTCACCCAGCGTCCCCCGAATAAATTCTTCGTATTTCTTCGTTAGTTCACGAGCCAAAACAACTTGATGGTCATCACCAAAAACGCTCGCCATATTACTAATTGTTTTCTTCAACCGATGCGGTGCCTCGTAAAAAATCATCGTCTCTTGATGCTGCTTTAGGGCTTGCAACTCATCGACTTGCAAACTATTCTTACGATCTAAAAAGCCGTAAAAGTAAAACGGCTGTGGCACTAATCCCGATGCGATTAAGCCGGTCAAGCCAGCATTAGCCCCTGGCAGTGGCACAACGGCAATTTGGGCGGCCACACAAGCCGCCACTAATTCCTTGCCGGGATCGGAAATTGACGGCATTCCAGCATCACTCACCTGAGCAATTGTGGTACCAGCTTGCATTTTCTCGATGAGTTGTGGAATCCGTTGCGCAGTATTATGTTCGTGAAAACTAATTTGTTTTGTCTCAATTTCAAAATGATTCAATAGTTTTTGCGTATTGCGCGTATCTTCCGACGCAATTAAATCAACTTGTTTTAACGTTTCAACGGCCCGGTAGGTCATGTCACCCAAGTTGCCAATCGGGGTTGGCACCAAGTATAGACAACCCGTGGCTGTTTTTTCAAAGCTTTTCTGTGACTGCATATTTTCCTCCGAAACGGCTAATTACCACGGCGACCAAAGATTGCATCCAAGCAAAACGTGCACGATTCATGGTGATCCAACCGTTTACCATAGTATTCGTTGCACACATGAAATCCCTGTTCGTACAACTTTTGCAGGTTTTGCCGGGAAGTCGAAAGTTCATTAGATTCTGATTCTTGGTGACTTTCAGTGATAATTTCGTGTAGATGTTCGTTTTCAATTGAAAGTTCCGCATTTTCCTCCAGGACTTCCGTAATCTGAAGCTGCAACTGTTCCATTCTATCCAACAAATCCTTTGTTTGCCGGGTAACCCGTTCAAAATGATCATAGATCTGACTCTTATCTAACTTTTCACTCATTTCACACCTCCGAACCACCACTAAGTTCATTAATGATTTTAATCGTTAGTTCTTCTACAATATTCTGAAACCCAATATTTTGATCAAGCGCTCGTCTGGTCTGCAACGTCAGCTGGGCGGCTCCCGTAATGACAGCACCCGAATACTTCTGCCCAATTTTCTCAATGGTTCGCGCCGCCATTTTGAAACTCACACGCTCGGTGTTTTGGTTCACCGACATCATGGTGTCCCGCCATACCAACATCAACATGTCTAGAATTGTTTGCTGGTGATCCCGGTTATCGGCAACCGGCATAATTTGCTGACCAACGGCAATGAACGCCCGCATATCACCAATTGCAACCAGCCGATACCAGTCCAAAACCGCAGTCTGAGCCTGCTTTAGCCAATCATTTTCCATCCACTGCTGGACCATCTCAAGCGAATTAGTCAATCCACTTGCGACATCAATCACTTCACGATCAATACCGTTAGCTGACAACAGCTGTTTAAACTCCGCCAGCGGCAGTGGTGGAAATTCAATCACCTGCGTTCGCGATTGAACCGTCGGTAAAATCGCCCCTTTGTTTGTGGTGATTAAGAACGCCACAAAACTACTGGTTGGCTCTTCTAAAAACTTCAGCAAGCTATTAGCAGCACTAGTTGTCATTTTATCGGCTTCTTGGACGATAAACACTTTTTGATTACCTTCCACGGCACTTTTACTGAATTCTGATTTCAAAAACCGAATTTGATCTACTTTAATCTGTCGACCATCCGGTGCAACCATAATCACATCCGGATGAATTCGGTGTTTGATCCGTTGGCACTCTTCACAGGTTCCATCTGGATTTCCCTGATCATCCACATGCAGACAAAAAAGACGCATTGCCACCCATTGGGCTAACTGTGTTTTCCCCGCACCAGATGGTCCCACTAGCAGATAAGCATGCGCTAATTCTTGTTGACCGATCGCCGCCTTAAATCGCGCCACAATTGGTTGTTGCAACGTCACTTCATGTTCTTCTTGCGTACTTGTCATCTCGATCACACTCTAAAATTGATGAAATTGTTCAACTGGCAAGACAAACACCGTTGCGCCACCAACCTGAACCTCGACCGGATATGAAGCCGATGCATCCATTGACGCATCCATTCCCACTTGAGGGGTCATAAACTGACCACGTGAATGTGATGTCGTTTTGATAATATCCAAGACTTCTTCAACCCGTTCATCGTCGACACCAACTAAAAACGTCGTATTTCCAGACCGTAAAAAGCCGCCGGTACTCGATAACTTCGTTGCACGAATATTAGCCTCAATAAACGCGTTACTTAATACGTTACTGTCCTTATCCTGGACAATTGCAATGATCATTTTCATCACTTATCACTCCCAACGTTTGACTTAATTAAAACAGATTCGGATATTTTTGCAAGATTGTTTTTTTCACCATCGAGATTACAACGTCTAATGGCTGACTGGCATCAATCAGCTTAATTCGCTGCGGATAAGCCTGTTGTAGATGCAAATATGACTGCCTTACCCGTTGATGAAATTCAAGTTGTTCCACATCGAGACGGTTGATCTCTCCCGTCCGGTGTTCCATAATCCGGCGAATGCCTTCTTCCGACTTAATATCCAAGTAGATGGTTAAGTCTGGTTCTAGTCCATCAATCGCAAACTGGTTCATATTCCAAACCTCTCGTTCACCAATTTCTCGACCCGCGCCTTGATATGCGATTGAGCTGTCAACATATCGATCACATAACACCACTTGGCCTTGATCAAGCGCCGGAATAATCTGTTCCACTAAGTGTTGTCGACGTGCTGCGGCATATAACAGGGCTTCAGTTCTCGCATCCATTTGGGTGTTTTTAGGATCCAAGATGATCTGCCGAATAGCCTCTGAAATCGAATTACCACCCGGTTCCCTCGTTAGCATCAGTTGGTTGCCTAGCTTGGCTTGCAACTCATCACCTAAAATTTTGATCACACTCGTTTTGCCGGCGCCATCGGGGCCTTCAAATGAAATAAACTTCCCTGCCATGTTATTCTCCCAACTACATTACTGTTTAACAGATATATTTCGTTCCAACTGACCATGCACCCGTCGCCGGCGCGCTTCACGAAACAGGTACAAAAACTTTTGTTCCTGTAACTTAGTTTGCATCACAAGTTCAGTATTGACATCACTTTCGTAAACCGCCAGTTGTGTTTCTTTCGCATGATCCCAGTCGGCCTTCACCGCATAGATTAAATCTAATAACTGTTGATCGTAAGTCTCTTTTACTTTTCGTGCCCGCTTTTTAAACATCCGTTATCTCCCTAGATCTCTGTACGTCCTTCAACGGCCTTATATAATGTCATTTCATCGGCATAATCAATATCGGCACCGACCGCCAAGCCATGGGCCAATCGCGTCACTTTAATCCCCGCTGGTTTGATCAGCCGTGAAAGGTACATCGCGGTTGCTTCACCCTCAGTTGAGGCATTAGTGGCCACAATAACTTCTTTGACTTCATCGTTAGTTTGCAAACGCGTCAGCAAAGATGAAATATTAATATCTTCTGGGCCCGTTCCTTCAATTGGCGATAGCACCCCATGTAACACATGATACAGGCCGTGGTATTCCTTCATTTTTTCCATTGAGATAACGTCTTTGGACTCTTCAACCACTAAAATCGTACTCTGGTCGCGCTGCTTGTCGCGACAAATTGAGCAAGGATCTTCTTCCGTCAAATTGCCACAAATACTACAAAAATGCAGATCACGTTTCGCGGCTAATAATGATTTAGCAAAATTGGTCACATCATCACTATCCATGCTAACCGTATAAAAAGCTAGTCGGGCAGCTGTTTTGGCACCAATCCCTGGTAATTTCATATAACTATCAATCAATTGTGCAATTGGTTCTGGATACTGCATCTAACTACCTTCTTCTACATTCCTGGAACGCCTTTAGTGTACTTTCCCATCGTTTGCTGTGTTGCATTGTCGATCTTTGATAGGCCATCATTAACAGCAGCCAATACTAAATCCTGTAGCATATCAACATCATCCGGATCAACAGCTTCTGGGTTGATTGTTAAATCTTTCAACTTCTTATCACCTGTAAATGTTGCTTTAACCATATCGTCTGGTGCAACCCCCACAAATTCTTGGGCGTTCAAAGTTTCTTGTTCCGCCATCATCTGTTTTTGCATCTTTTGTGCCTGCTTCATCATTTGTTGCATATTTCCCATACCACGCATCATAATTAATTTCCACCTTTACTTTTTATTAGTCGTCTTTAACTTCTACCAAGTCATCACCGAAAAACTTCTTTGCTTCATCTACCATTTTATCATCGATCGGTTCTTCTGTGCCGGGATTGTCATCGTCTTCATCATTTCTTTTTAATTGGCCTTCTTTTGCAGCGTCAGAATGGTCACCCAAGTGATGTTGATCGATAAAATCACGGCGAATCGTTGGCCATTGCTCCTTGGGAACAAACACAACGGTCCGTTCCGACCCACTCAATCGATTCAAGTCTGCTTCCATATCATCTTCAAGTGACTGATCATCGGCTGCCTTTTGATATAGCAAACTATATTCAAAGGCCACAATCACCCCGTCGTGACTTGCTGCTACCGGTTGCGAAACATGCAGCAATGCCCGCTGAGGCACAGATAACATGTTCAACATGTCATCCCACAGATCACGAAGATTGACCAAATCATCCTTCGTTGCCGCCTCCAAGATTGGATAAACCTTAGTCAGGTTAACCTGAACCTGACGGGTAGTAGCCTTTTTCTTTGGCGTTCGTTCCGTCGTCTCGTTACGCCCAGTTGCTGGTTCCTGTTGCAGTTGCTTAACAACCTTTTGTAGCTCTTGAACTTGTTGCTGTAACGCAGTCACATCCGGCGCAGGTTCAGTTGGCGCAACCACGGGCGTCGCCGTTTGGGCACTGACCGTTTCACCGGTCAGTTGCGCTAATTTGACCGTCAACACTTCGAGGTAAACGTCCGGATGGGTCGTAAAGCGCATTTCCTGTTGAATATCATTCAATTGATCAATCATCAGGTAAATTTTTTCGGGACTGGCCAACTTTGTCAATGTTTCAAATTGTGCTTTACTCATCCCCGTACTTGTCAGATCAACCATTTCAGGTGCTTCTTGATAAAGAAGTAAATCACGCGCAAATGAAATCAAATCTTCAATAAAGCGTTGTCCATCTTTACCTTCATCCAGGATGGCCTGCATTGTTTCCAACGCCGCCGCACTTTCATGTTGGTTGATTTGGGTGAAGTATTTTTGCAGTAAGTCTTTCGTCACACTACCGGTTACGAGCAACGCATTATCTAACGTCACTTCATTATCACTAAATGATAATACCTGATCCAAGATACTTAGGGCGTCACGCATTCCACCCTCGGCCGCATTTGCAATCACCCAAAGTGCCTGTTCATCATACTCGACCTGCTTTTCACCCAAAATGAATTTCATGCGCTGAAAACTATCATCAGCAGAAATTCGGCGAAAATCGAATCGTTGAGTTCGTGAAATGATCGTCAACGGAATTTTATGGGGTTCTGTTGTCGCCAAAATAAAAACCACGTTAGCCGGTGGCTCTTCCAAAGTTTTTAAAAGGGCATTAAAAGCCCCCGTCGAGAGCATGTGAACTTCATCAATAATATAGACTTTGTAATCTGCCTGAGTTGGCGCATACTTGGCCTTATCCCGAATATCACGAATCTCTTCGACACCATTATTGGACGCAGCATCAATTTCAATAACATCGTTCATTTGCCCCGCAGTAATTTCACGACAGGATTCACATTCATTACATGGTTCACCATCTTTAAGATGATGACAGTTAATTGCTTTCGCAAATATTTTAGCAGCTGACGTTTTACCCGTTCCCCGTGGACCGGTAAACAGGTATGCATGACTCGTTTGGTGGGTCATCAATGCGTTTTTGAGTGTGGTTGTGATAACACCCTGTCCCACAATTTCATCAAAACGCTGTGGCCGCCACACGCGATATAGGGCCTGATAACTCATGTGATTACTCCTTTTTAATAACGTCTATTATTCGTAATATTACCCATTTAAATTCAATATGCATTTAATATTATCACATTTTTGAACAACTCTGAATTAAAAACTAAGCTATGAAAAAGGACCGGCAACAATCTGTGATTGTTCCGATCCCGTTATTAACAATAAAACTTAAGGCACAAGCTACATCAAACTTAGTGCTGCTTCCTTCCGGACCTGACACAATTCGTAAGCATAACCTTGCCTTAAGGCCTTGCGGCAATAACTATCATACTATATTTGTTTTGAAAAAGCTAGTCATCACTTCGACAATCTTTTCGCAGCTCTTCTTTTTTGACGAATTGCCCGAAAAAACTGTTTAAGTAACTGGCTGCACGCCTCTTCCATTAACCCTGATTCAACTCGAACCTGATGATTAAATCGGTCATCGTTTAATAAATGATACAAACTATCAACCGTCCCTGCTTTGGGATCTTTGGCAGCATAGTAGACCGCCTCAAGACGGGCATTAACAATTGCGCCACTACACATCATGCAAGGCTCCAGCGTCACAAATAACTGGCAGTCTTCCAACCGCCAGCTATGCAACGCCTCACACGCTTCCGTAATGGCTAACATTTCAGCATGGTAGGTCACATCCTGGAATCGTTCACGCATGTTATGGCCCCGTCCGATGATTTGACCATCATGGACCACCACCGCGCCGATTGGCACTTCACCAACCGTTTTGGCCATCTTGGCTTCTTCAATCGCCGCAATCATGAACGTCCGCTTTTGTTGTTCTGTTAGCATTAACTATCTATTTCCTTTACGCTTTTCAAAATATAGTAGCCTTTATTTCGTTGTACGACTTCGCAATTACCAAAAGTTTGCGTCATTAACTTCTTTGCGGACGGTGCACCCTGCTTTTTTTGTAGTACAACCCATAACGTGCCGTTATTAATCAAGTGATCATTAGCACTGGTAATAAACCGGTCAACAACTGATTTCCCTGCTCGTACCGGTGGGTTCGTGACGATTGCAGCGTACTGATCCGTCACATGCTCGTATCCATCGGATGCAAAAATTTGAACATTTTCAATCTGATTTAATCCCGCATTTTCGCGTGCCAGTGCCATCGCAAGTTCGTTAACATCTACCATATCAACATTTCGATTCGAATACTTCTTAGCAAGTGCTAGGCCGATTGGCCCATAACCACATCCTAAATCAAGGATCTTACCCTCAGGTAATTGATCAGTCTCGAAGCATTCAATCATTGTTCGACTACCAAAATCAACTGTGTGTTTTGAAAAAACACCGTTATCAGTCACAAACTGAAATGATTGATTCAGTAATTCAAAGGACCACGTTTTTTTGTCGTGTAAAACATCTGGATTTTGTGTATAATAATGATTGTTCAATTGATTTATCTCCATTTCCTAGTAGTTCCATCATATCGTATTACGGAAAGAAAAAAAATAAAAAAACTTGGCAATTACAAAAAGCCGTCTTATCACAATATATAGTAGTCAATGTTAAAGACACCACAAGATAGTGTGCCTTCAGCATTGATTTTTTTATTTGGCGCTGTATACTAATAGTCAGTAATCAAAGTAAGTGAAGGTGAATCACATGGGAAAGATAACTGTATTTTCAAAAAACAACTGCATTCAATGCAAAATGACAAAGCGTTTCTTAACGGAACACAATGTCGACTTCGTGGAACACAACATCGATGAACAACCTGAATACATTGACGGCCTAAAGCAGGAAGGGTTTCAAGCAACTCCTGTTATCAAATTAGCCGATGGACATGCATTTTCTGGTTTCCGTCCGGATGTTTTGAGAAAACTAGCAATGTAATTGCTTGGGGCTGAGGCAAATCCAATTTGTGCTCAGCCCTTCTTATTTTGTCAGGAATCATCGTTTAAGAAAGTGAGTGAAAAATTTGTCATTAAAAAATTTGGGTAAGGTTACCTATTACGATCTCAACAACGAAATCAACATTCCTGTTGATAACCAAATCCCGTTGAACAAAGATCAAGAAGCACTGGCCGCCTTCATTCAAGAAAACGTCCAACCAAATACCAAAAAGTTTGCAACGTTACAAGAACGATTCGATTTTTTAATCGCACATAACTATATTGAGCGCGAATTCATTGAACAATACGACTTTAGTTTTATCGAAAAACTATATCAGTACCTTAAAGATCAAGATTTTCACTTCAAGTCATTTATGGCTGCTTATAAATTCTATGCGCAATACGCCCTCAAAACCGACGATAATGAATTTTACCTTGAAAACTTCATTGACCGTGTGGCGATGAATGCCCTTTACTTTGCTAACGGCAACGAACAACTTGCCTTAGATTTAGCAAACGAAATCATTCATCAACGCTATCAACCCGCAACCCCTTCATTCTTAAATGCCGGCCGTAAACGTCGTGGCGAACTCGTTAGCTGTTTTTTAATTCAATCAACTGACGACATGAATACGATTGGCCGGACCATTAACTCCGCGCTCCAACTATCCCGAATTGGTGGAGGAGTGGGTATCAATCTCAGCAATTTACGTGGTGCTGGTGACCCCATTAAAGGAATCGAAGGTGCAGCTAGTGGCGTCGTTCCCGTCATGAAATTGTTAGAGGATAGTTTTTCTTACTCTAACCAGCTTGGTCAGCGACAAGGTGCTGGTGTGGTTTACCTGAGTGTCTTCCATCCCGACATTATTCAATTCTTGTCGGCTAAGAAGGAAAACGCTGATGAAAAGATTCGGCTTAAAACCCTATCACTTGGCGTAACAGTTCCTGATAAATTCTATGAACTAACTCAGAAAAATGAAGACATGTACCTCTTCAGTCCTTACGATGTTGAACGTGAATACCATACGCCATTCTCATATGTCGATATCACTGCGGAATACGATAATATGGTAGCCAACGACCAAATTCACAAGCAAAAAATTAACGCTCGTGAGTTGGAAGATGAAATTAGCAAGTTACAACAGGAATCTGGCTACCCGTACATCGTTAATATTGACACTGCCAACCGGGATAATCCTATCGATGGTAAAATCGTGATGAGTAACCTCTGTTCCGAAATTATGCAGGTTCAAACGCCCGCCACCGTCGATAATGAACAGCATTATCAACAGATGGGAATTGACGTTAGCTGTAACTTGGGCTCGACCAACATCGTTAACCAGATGGCTTCTCCAGACTTTGGTCACTCAATTGAAGCGATGGTCCGTGCCCTCACCTTCGTAACCGATACCTCTAACATCGACGTCGTTCCAACCATCCAAAATGGGAATCATCTGTCACACTCGATCGGATTAGGGGCCATGGGCTTACACAGCTACTTCGCCAAGAACCACATGACCTATGGTTCCAAGGAAGCCGTTGAATTTACCGGAGTTTACTTCATGCTCTTAAACTACTGGACGCTCAAAGCTTCTAATGATATTGCCCGTGAACGTCAAGAAACTTTCCACAACTTTGACAAGAGTGATTACGCCAATGGATCGTACTTCGATAAGTATCTGACAACCGATTTTGGACCACAATCAGATAAGGTTAAGACCCTCTTCAATGGTATCTTTATTCCAACGGCGGCAGATTGGGCTACCTTAAAGGACAACGTTATGAAAGACGGTCTTTATAATCAAAACCGGTTGGCTGTGGCACCAAATGGCTCAATTTCCTATATCAATGATACAACTTCAAGCTTACATCCGATCATCAATCGAATTGAAGAACGTCAAGAAAAGAAAATTGGTAAAATTTACTATCCAGCACCATACCTATCAAACGACACAATTCCATACTACCAATCAGCCTACGATATCGATATGCGTAAAGTAATCAATATCTATGCTGCGGCCCAAGAGCACGTTGATCAGTCATTGAGTTTAACACTCTTTATGCGTTCAACAATCCCCGAAGGACTCTACGAATGGAAAGACGGTCGAACTAACAAAATGACGACTAGAGACCTCAACATTCTTCGTCATTACGCCTATAATAAGGGTATAAAATCCATTTATTATATTAGAACCTTTACAGATGACCAGGATGAAATTGGTGCCAACCAATGCGAAAGCTGCGTTATCTAAGTTAAAGAGAGGAAGACACCATGGCAAAAAATTATAAAGCAATTAACTGGAACCAAGTTTCGGACGCCATTGATAAGGCGACTTGGGAAAAGCTGACAGAACAATTTTGGTTAGACACACGGATCCCAGTTTCCAACGATTTAGGTGATTGGCGGACACTTGATACCGATCATCAATGGCTAGTCGGCCATGTTTTTGGTGGTTTAACCCTATTAGATACCGTTCAATCCGAACAAGGAATGGCCGCTCTTCGGCAAAACGTTCAAACACCCCACGAAACGGCAGTATTGAACAACATTCAATTCATGGAATCTGTTCATGCCAAGAGTTATTCAACTATTTTCTCAACCTTGAATACCCCCGACGAAATTGATGAAATTTTTCAGTGGTCCGACTCAGAAGAATTCCTTCAAAATAAGGCGGTTAAAATTGCCGGAATGTATATGGACAATGAAGTTGATCCACTCAAGAAAAAGGTCGCTAACGTCTTCTTAGAGACGTTCCTCTTCTACTCCGGCTTCTTCACCCCTCTCTATTATCTTGGTCATAACAAGCTAAACAACGTTGCCGAAATCATTAAGCTGATCTTACGCGACGAATCTGTGCATGGAACCTATATTGGGTATAAATTCCAGGTTGGTATGAAGCAATTAAGCGAAAAGAAACAGCAAGATATGAAGGATTGGATGTACAACTTCTTATACGAACTGTATGATAACGAAGAAAAATACACTCATATTCTATACGACCAAGTGGGCTGGACGGAAGAGGTTCTCACTTTCATCCGGTATAACGCCAATAAAGCGCTCATGAACCTTGGTCAAGATCCACTCTTCCCCGATACCTCAGCCGACGTCAATCCGATCGTCATGAACGGTATTTCGACATCTACGGCCAATCATGATTTCTTCTCCCAAGTTGGTAACGGCTATCGGCTTGGCGAAGTTGAAGCCATGGAAGATAGTGATTACACGATTAGTGATCCAAACGATTAATTTACAATAGCTAGTCTTAAAAAGACAGACTTCAATTAAGAAGCCTGTCTTTTTTTACCTTTCAAACAATAAAAAAACTGTTTTGGATCGTAATGATCCAAAACAGTTTTTTAAACTGACGAAATTACTTGATTGTAACAGTTGCGCCAGCTTCTTCAAGCTTAGCCTTGATTTCGTTAGCTTCGTCTTCCTTAACGTCTTCCTTGATAGCTGAAGGAGCGTTGTCAACAAGACCCTTAGCATCCTTAAGACCCAAGCCAGTGATTTCACGAACTGCCTTGATAGCCTTAACCTTTGCGCTACCTGCTGAAGTTAATTCAACAGTGAATGAATCCTTAGCAGCAGCACCGTCGGCACCTGCAGCACCTGCAGCTGCAACTGGAGCAGCAGCTGAAACGTCGAATTCTTCTTCGATTGCCTTAACAAGGTCGCTAAGGTCTGAGATTGAAGCTTCTTTTAATGAAGCGATGATTGAATCTTTATCAAAAGCCATTTTATTTTCCTCCAATAGTTGGTTTAACTGTTTGTTTAAATATTAAGCAGCTGGTTCGTCGTTTTCTTTGTCAATAACAGCGTTAATGGCATAAGCAACGTTGCGAACTGGTGCTTGCAATGTTGATAACAACATTGAGAGTAAGTCTTCGCGACTTGGTAATGTAGCAAATTCGTTAATCTTGTCAAGGTCAGCGATTTTCTTTTCCAAGAAACCACCCTTGATTTCAAGAGCATCGAATTGATCTGCATACTTCTTCAAGATCTTAGCTGGGGCGATTGGGTCTTCGTCAGAGAAGGCCACGGCTGAAGGACCATTAAAGACGTCATTCATTTCACCATAACCAGCAGCTTCAGCAGCCCGTGTCAACACCTTGTTTTTGATAACAGACATTGAAACACCGGCTTCACGTAATTCGGCACGTAGATTGGTTACTTGTTCAACAGTCAATCCACGGTAGTCAACTACGATTGCTGATTCAGCATTCTTGAAACGTTCTGCAGTTTCTGATACTAATTGTGCTTTTGTAGCAATTGTTGCTTCACTCACAGATATACACCTCCTATATTATTTGTAAGATAGGATTTCTCATAAAAAAATCCCTATGTCCACCAAGACATAGAGAAAAAATTTAACTTCCTCGGCAGGTTATTTGAGGCGCAAGCGCCACCTGAGTCTTAGGTGAATATTTAATTGAACTAAAACAGTATAACAGCCTGACGAGAAAAGTCAAGATTTAGAACGAAGCTAAATCAAGGTTGATACTTGGGCCAAATGTTGATGCCAATGAAACATGCTTGATGTATGTTCCACGAACTGCTGCAGGACGGGCCTTAGCAACAATTTCTTCAATGGTCTTCAAGTTTTCAACTAACTTAGCATCATCAAATGATACTTTACCAGCAGGTACATGAACGTTACCGTCACGATCAGTCCGGTAAGTAACCTTACCAGCTTTTGATTCAGAAACGGCTTTTGTAACATCCATTGTAACCGTACCAGTCTTAGGGTTTGGCATTAAGCCCTTAGGTCCCAAGACACGGCCTAAACGACCAACTTGTGCCATCATATCAGGCGTTGCAATTGCAACGTCGAAATCTAGCCAACCGTCTTGAATCCGAGCAACCAAATCATCGTCGCCAACAACATCGGCACCGGCAGCTTGCGCGTCCTTAGCCTTGTCGCCTTTGGCAAATACAATCACAGTTTGTTCCTTACCAGTACCATTTGGTAAAACAACGGCACCACGTAATTGTTGGTCAGCCTGCTTTGTATCAACGTTTAGGTTAAATGCAATTTCAAGAGTTGCATCAAACTTTGCGAAATCAATTTCTTTTACCAAGCTAACTGCTTCGTCAACGCTGTATAACTTTTCAGCATCAACTTTCTTAGCAGCATCTTGGTACTTTTTACCTCTTTTTTGAGCCATCTGTGTTTTCCTCCTTGCAAATGTGGTCGAACGGAGTTACCTCCCACTTGGTACATTCACTTTTATGAAGTACCCGACCGCTACGTTAATTAGCCTTCGACAACGAAGCCCATACTACGTGCAGTACCTTCAATCATGCGCATAGCTGATTCAACATTAGCTGCGTTTAGATCTTGCATCTTAGTTTTAGCGATTTCTTCCACTTGTGCCGATGTAACTGTGGCAACTTTCTTAGTGTTAGGTTCGCCAGAACCGTGTTCAACACCAGCGGCCTTCTTTAATAGTACTGAAGCAGGTGGGGTCTTAGTAATGAAGTCGAATGAACGATCTTCATATACACTGATCACAACTGGAATAAGCATACCTGCTTGATCGGCAGTACGTGCATTAAATTCCTTTGTGAATCCCATAATATTAATTCCTGCTTGACCCAGCGCTGGTCCAACCGGCGGTGCTGGGGTTGCCTTACCGGCAGGAATTTGTAACTTAACAACATTAGCTACTTTTTTTGCCACGAGACAAAACCTCCTTAAGTCCGTGTTGTGGTAATGATGGAGCCTTAGATTTGCTCCTCCCACGTATATGTCGATGACATACCTTGAAATAATATCATAAAAAAAGCATGGAGACAAGACTCCATGCAAATATTATTAAACTAATTTGTCAACCTGGTCAAAATCTAACTCGGTTGAAGTCTCACGGCCAAACATTTCGATGTTAACCTTCAACTTCATCTTTTCATTATCAATTTCGGTGATCTTACCAGTTAAATCAGCAAAAGCCCCTTCAACGATCTTAACAGTTTCGCCAACTTCAACGTCGAGATCCTCATGACGCGCACTCATACCTAATCGACGCAAAACCAGTTCGACTTCGTCTGGTAACAATGGTGTTGGTTTTGAGCCTCCACCATGGGACCCAACGAATCCAGTAACACCTGGTGTGTTCCGTACGATATACCAAGCCTGATCCGTCATGACCATTTCAACTAGAACGTAGCCAGGGAAAGTCTTTTCAATCTTATCCTTAGCTTTACCATCTTTAACCTCACGAACCTCTTCTTCCGGAACGACTACTCGAAAAATGAAGTCTTCCATTCCCATTGATTGGGCCCGTGATTCTAAGTTACTCTTAACTCGATTTTCATAACCAGAATACGTATGTAAAACGTACCATTGTTTTTCAGTTGATTCCACGATTAAATCTCCTAAGCTTTTACCTTTAATTTCATCAAAATAAAAAAACCTCGCGCAAACGAAGTTCCAACAAAATCAGTATATCAAACTTTAGTTCATTTGACTACGATTATCTAACAAAAGCGAGTAACCCAGCTTCGATTAACCAGTCAAATAACGCAAAAAATAAGATGAAGAAAATTGTCAACGAAAGAACAATCGTGGTATCACGACGATTTTCACGTGCAGTTGGCCAAACGACTAACTTCATTTCCTTGCCAACATTTTTAAAAAAACGAAATAAATGCATGAGACAACCTCCTAATACTACCTAGTCTCCTGATGCAACGTATACTTTTGACAGTGTTTGCAAAATTTTTTAACTTCTAAGCGTTCCTGTCGATCCGAATTAGCGGCGATGGTGTAATTTCGTGACCCACAAACAGAACAAGCTAACGCGATCTTTTTTTGTGTCAACACTCCACCCCCATAGTCCTAGGTATCTTATCACGAATTAAAACAGCTTGTCAATTGAACGCTTGTGAATGGTCATTAAATTCTAAATCGCATCATCCAAATAGTTCGTTAAGCTTCTTGCGACACCGATCAAGTGCACTCGTGACCTTTCTAACATCACACTCTAGCTGATCTGCAACTTCTTGTGCATTACAGCCTTGATGGATTAAAGCAAAAATTCGTCGTTCAAATTTTGAACACGTCGATAGAAATTCATGAATACTTTCCTGACATATTGTCCAATCATCAGGTGGACAACTGCCAGGATCGGCCAGCTCATCTGTAAATGATTCGTGATCAATGTTGATCCGTTGATCGACTTTAATGCGTTTAGCGGCATTTTCATGGCGGATCAGATCATAGGCATGATTACGAAGATTCAATTTAAAAAAATAACAAAAAGCAACACCTCGTGATTTATTGTAACTTCGAATCGTACGCCACATGACAACACGAGCTTCTTGCTCCCAGTCCTCATCATCGACATCCTGAAAATAATATTGTCGCTTCATCTTTCGAATAAGTGGTAAATAACGACCATACAGTACTTTAAAGCTATCCGGTACGTGTGCCTTAATATCATCTAATAGTTTCTCATCTGTCAGATATTCTCCCAAAAGGTTAGTCATTTTTTAACTCGCTTTCCAAGACTAAGTAAAACGCTTTACTTATCTGTTTTCTACAAATATACGTGATAATCTGAACAGATCAAGCAAACGTATGTTTATATTGGTATAAAACCGAAAAAAGTCGATCAATCATTAAGTTATAATTAGCATTATAAAAATTATATGGGAAAAATGATCAATTGCTCATGATTCTGCCATCATTTACAGGGTTAAAAGATCGAGGATATTAACTAACTTGCCACAAAAAAACAAGATTCATATTCGAATCCTGCTCTCTTAGCGCTTATAATGGTCGTCTTGAATTGAATCCTTGGTAAATTAATAGACTGGCAGCAACACTCGCATTTAAGCTTTGAACATGACCGACCATTGGAATTGTCAACATTTCATCGACCGTTTTCTTCATTAGTGTTGAAATTCCCTTACCTTCATTCCCGATCACCAAGGCTACAGCTCCCGTTGCATCCCAATGCCGATAGTCCGTGCCGTTCATATCGGTTCCAAATAACCAAACGCCACGTTTTTGAAGTTCCTTAGCGGTCTGCACTAAATTAGTAACCCGTGCTACGGGAACATGTTCGATCGCCCCCGTTGAGGTTTTCGCAACAACTGAAGTCAATCCTACGGCACGTCGTTTTGGAATAATAACCCCATGAACACCGGCGGCATCGGCCGTTCGAAGAATCGAACCCAAGTTGTGTGGATCTTCCAATTCATCTAAAATCAGGAAAAATGGCGCTTCATCTTTTGCCGCCGCCCGATCAAATAGGTCATCAATTGTTGCATATTCGAACGCTGCGACGGCGAGGACAACTCCCTGATGGTTTTGATGGTTGGTCATTAAATCGAGTTTACTCTTTGGAACGCTTGAAACCACTAACCCCCGTTGCTTCGCCAATTTAATAATATCGCCAATTGTGTCTGATTTAAGGCCCTCTTGAATAAATGCTTTATTGATCTCTTGATCTGATTTCAGCGCCGCCACGACTGGGTGACGCCCCATAATAAAATCAGTCGATTCGTTAGTTGTTGGTTTCATCTTTTTCCGTTCTCCTTGCTTCAACCTGTTCAATACACCACTGGGACAACTGGGCAAGCCGATCTGTCTGTTCACTGAGCTTCAAGTACCCCATCAATGCTTCAAACCCTGTTGATACGCGATACGTTAAGACCGACGTGTGCTTAGCGTGGGTATGACTATTTGCATTGCGCCCCCGCTTGTAGTATTCCCACTCTTCATCCGTTAATAGTTGATCTTCTTCCATTAAGGCGATCAAAGCTGCTTGAGCCTTCGCGGACACATAGTGGGTTGCCAAATGGTGTAACTTAGTGGGCTTTGTCAGCCCTTGTTCAATTAAATGCTGTCGTATATATACCTCGTAGGCAGCATCTCCTAGATATGCTAGGGCAATTCCATTAACCTGCTTAAAATCCATTTCTGCCATGCTATTCCTTTCTATAACGCGTTCCTTGCGGCGTATCTTCAAGGACGATCCCTTGCGCCTTTAAATCGTCTCGAATCTGATCGCTTAATGCAAAATCATGGTCCTTGCGCGCTTGATTACGTTGCTCAATTAACGCCTTGATCTTGTCATCATCCAAAGACTGGTCCGTTTCAAGGATAATTCCAAATACGCTCATTAAGTGTGCCATCGTTTCCTGTAATTCGGTCACCGATACTTGTTGAACCGTCGCTTGCTGTGCGTAGACATTACTTACCTTAACCAACTCATACACGGCGGCAATTGCATTTTGTGCATTAAAATCATCGTCCATGGCCTGCTTAAATTCAGCAACCAAGCCCAAAACTTGTTGATGAATTTGATCATCACTGCCAGCCTGAGCATCTTTTTGTCGATACGTTAAATTATCATAGGCGGTCTGAATCCGTTGCAAGTTGTTGGTCGCGTCCGTAATATTCTTTTGACTATACTGAATTGGCCGCCGGTATTGGGTAGTGGCCATCAAAAATCGTAAAATTTGAGGATCAAGGGTTTTGATAATATCATGGACGGTTACAAAGTTTCCTAGTGACTTGCTCATCTTTTCGTTGTCGTCACCAACGGTCACAAAGCCATTGTGCATCCAATAGCGGGCAAACGTCTTTCCCGTTTTAGCTTCGCTTTGGGCAATTTCGTTTTCGTGATGTGGAAACGCAAGATCTTGTCCCCCGCCATGAATATCAAAAGTATCACCGAGATACTTGGTTGACATAACCGAGCACTCAATGTGCCAGCCTGGTCGTCCCGGCCCCCACGGCGAATCCCAACTAATTTCACCAGGTTTAGCGGCCTTCCATAGCGCAAAATCAATTGGATCTTCCTTCTTATTAAACTCTGCTTCATCAACGTGCTGACTGGCGCCGACTTCCAGATCATCAATTGACTGGTCTGAAAGCTCACCATAGTGCTTAAATTTACGGGCCCGATAATAAACGTCGCCCGCGACGGCGTAGGCGTAGCCTTTATCAATTAAATCAGACACAAAGGTAATAATTTCTGGAATATTTTCGGTTGCCCGGGGATGCTTTGTCGCTGGTTCAATATTAACAGCTGTTGTATCCTCCATAAAAGCCTCAATATACTTATCAGCTAGTTCGGGAACCGTAATTCCCTGTTCATGTGCCGCCTTAATCATCTTATCGTCCACGTCAGTAAAATTTGAGACGTAATTAACTTGATAACCACTAAACTCGAAGTACCGTCGAATCGTATCAAACGCAATTGCACTTCGGGCATTACCAATGTGAATGTAGTTGTAAACCGTTGGACCACAGACATACATGTTAACAACCCCATCATTCAGGGGATGAAAATCTTCTTTTTGTCGTGTGAGAGTATTGTACACTTTTAGCATTATCAAGGCTCCTTCTCGTCGAATTTCGTCAAGCTATCGCCCACGCCGAACCCGACAGTCTTATCTTAAAATCAGTATCACTATTTTACCACACTGCCCCAACTTCATCTGATCGATCTCATGATTCCGTTGATTTTGTTGCCGAATTAGTTAACATTAAAAAAAACGTCACATTTTATTCACAAACTCGTGCTACTATTACCACAGTAGCAAGGAAGATGATTTCCTGTTACACAAACCTATATTTTTCAATTACTCCTCCCAATAGTAACCGAAAAATAAGTTACGAAATCCCCCCAAGATTTTCGTAATACTCCTCAAAAGATGGCTTCCCCGCCATCTTTTTTTGTATAATCAATTTATGAACATAACTCAATAATGGGGGCATTACTAATGGTTACACCTAATAGTATTGAAACACCAAATGATGGTTTTCTAAACGTCCAAGCACTTGATCCGTCAATTATTGTCGACTTAAAATACGCAACACCCAATAATTTCACCGGATCTCGAATTTATGATTTTAACACTGCAATTGCACGGGCTGGCACCGTTCGCAAATTGACACAGGCCAGTCACTTACTCAAACAACAGGGATTTCGTCTCAAGATTTGGGATGCCTATCGTCCCGTATCGGCGCAACAAAAACTATTTGACGTCACCCCAGACCCAACATGGGTGGCCCAACCGGATCCGAACTTCAGTCATCAAAAGGGGGTTACGTTTGATCTAACCCTCTGCGAACTGGATGGTACTGAAATCCCCATGCAGAGTAGTTTTGATGACTTTTCAGAAAAGGCAACCCGTCATTATCGCCGTAAGCCCTATCAGGAACATAATTACCGTCTCTTAGACACGGCGATGCGCCAAGCTGGTTTTGTCGGATACGAAAACGAATGGTGGGATTATCGAGATACAGATATGGATACCTATGGCCCCGCCCAAGCCGATCCAGATGATTATCAACTTTCGTAAAAAACAAGTCATGACTGGCAATAACCGCCAATCATGACTTATTTTTTTATCTTATTTTTTTAACTCATCGATCATTTGCTTCAAATACTTCAGTGTTTGTTCGTACCCGATTAATTCGATACTTTCTGGCAACTCTGGTCCGTGCATCTCATGGGTCACTGCAATCCGGATTGGCATCCAAAGCTTCCGTCCCTTAATCTTAGTATCCTTTTGAATACTCTTAATGGTTTTCAAAATTTGAACGGTATTCAAGTAATCCAGCTTTTGAATTCGTTGATAGAATTCTTCAATGACCGTCAATGCTGTTTCTTCTTGCATTTCAGCCCGTGCATCATCATCAATATCTGCACGTTCCTCAAAGAATGGTTGTGCTAACGGCACAATTTCACGAGCATAACTGATTTCACGCTTGAAAATACTGATGAGCTTACGTGTCCATTCAAGCTTTTCAGCGTTAGGCTGTTTTTCAAGTAATCCAGCTTCGATCAATTGTGGCAAAGCTAAATCAAACACGGCATCTTCATCGGCATTCTTCATGTATTGGTTATTAATCCATTCAAGCTTCTTGCCATCAAATGCAGCTGGTGATTTACTCAGCCGGTTTTCATCATACATCTTGATGAATTCCTTACGCGTAAAGATTTCATCTTCCCCAACTGGTGACCAGCCAAGTAGCACAATGAAGTTTAGCATGGCGTCAGGTAAGTAGCCTAGTTCACGATACTGTTCAATAAACTGTAAGACTGATTCATCCCGTTTGCTGAGTTTCTTGCCAGTTTCGGTATTGATAATTAAGCTCATATGGCCAAATTGTGGTGCTTCCCAGCCAAAGGCTTCGTAGATCATTAATTGTTTAGGCGTGTTCGCAACATGGTCATCACCACGGAATACGTGGCTAATCTTCATTAAATGATCGTCAACGACCACGGCGAAGTTATAGGTCGGCATACCATCCCGTTTTTGAATGACAAAATCGCCACCAATTGTATTGGCATCAAATGAAATATCACCCTTAACTAAGTCATGCCAAGCATACGTTTCATCCGGAACACGGAACCGAACAACCGGCTGTAACCCTTTTGCTTCGGCATCCGCTTGAGCCTGCTTAATCTCATCGGCACTCATGCCTTTGTATTCATACTCGTAGTGTGGCATGATTTTTTTGGCTTTTTGTGCTTCTCGATCGGCCTCCAGTTCGTCCTCAGTCTTATATGACTTGTAGGCTTTTCCTTCATCCAAAAGTTGTTGAATTAACTTAACGTAAATATCTTTACGTTCTGATTGACGGTAAGGGCCAAAATCACCGCCAACATCAGGACCTTCGTCCCAATCGAGTCCCAACCACTTCAAGTTATCGAGCTGACTGCGTTCACCATCGGCGATGTTACGTTTAGTGTCCGTATCCTCAATCCGAATGATAAACTTACCCTTGTTGTGACGGGCAAATAAGTAGTTAAACAATGCTGTTCGAGCGTTCCCAATGTGTAAATGTCCTGTCGGACTTGGAGCATAGCGCACCCGAATGTTATTTTTAGCCAAAATTTTACGCCTCTTTCATTAATAATCTCAAAAGTTGTCATTTATAGTGTACAGGTCTTGTAAGTAAATTTAAAGTCTATTTACTTTTTGTCGTCATTTCTTTTGGTGTCACCCTCATGGTGATCATTAATTCCCCGTGGAGAATGAACTGGTCTTGCAAAAATCATCCGACCGGCATCCGTTTGTAAGGCACTCGTCACCTCAACTTCAATGTGGTCATTCATGTAGTAACGACCATCTTCGACAACCACCATCGTGCCATCATCCAAATAGGCAACGCCTTGCTGCCGCTCGGTTCCTTTTTTAACAACCATGACATTCAGCGTTTCACCAGGAATGACCCGTGGTTTCAGGGCCTTTGCCAAGCCATTAATGTTCATAACTTCAACATTTTGAAACTGGATCACCTTATTAAGGTTGTAATCATTCGTCACAATGACGCCATCGACTTCCTTAGCCAAGCGAATCAGTTTACTATCCACTTCTGGAATATCTTCGAAGTCCCCTTCATACATTTCAACGGGAACGACTTTTTCGCTTTGCAGCTTATTTAAAATATCCAACCCACGTCGACCACGAACTCGCTTAATGCTATCACTAGAATCCGCAATGTATTGTAGTTCATACAAGACAAAATTAGGAACTAATAGGGTTCCCTCAATAAATCCCGTTTTGACAATATCGTAGATTCGACCATCAATCAAAATATTAGTATCTAAAATTTTATAATGGTGATAGTTTGCATCCTGTTTGGCCATAACCCGGCCATCCTTGCTGCCTCGTGAACGACGGAGCTGAAATAAATTACGCCACTCGTCCAATCTTGTTGTTCCAATCCGAAAGCCAAAGTACCCAAATAATAGCATCAAAATCACTGGTACCACGTTATCGAGCACTGGCACATGTGAGTTCCATAGCGGGGTTGACACCAGCACCGCAAGGACTAACCCAACAATGGTCAACAAACTTCCAAAGAACAGATAAACTGGACTTTGCTTGGTTAAGTAAGCTTCAACTTTGTTTACAAACCGATCGACGGAGCTGGCAAGAAGATAGGATAATAGCAAAAACACAACAGCGCCGATAACCAGGTCACTTGCAAACAAGAGTGTTCCAGTCAGTTGAATATTAAATGCATTCCACAAAAGCGGCAAATAGTAAAACCCAACAGCCGCACCAACAATGGCAAACGCAATTCTAATTACATGCTTTTTCATGTCGTTTTTCCTCCCTCTTTTTAATTTAAGGCTCGTTTTAAAGCCTCTGACAATGTCGCCACTCCGACAACATCAATGCCGGTCGGTGGTTGCCAACCTTGCAAATTATTTTTCGGAATGAAGATGCGCTTAAATCCTAATTTCTCAGCTTCTGCCACCCGTTGCTCAATACGATTAACCCGTCGGATTTCACCGGTCAACCCGACTTCACCAACGAATGCGTCAGTCGGTTGCGTGCCCTGATCGCGATAACTGGAGGCAATGCTCATTGCAATCGCTAAATCAATCGCCGGTTCGTCCAGTTTAACTCCGCCAGCAGCTTTCAGATAAGCATCTTGATTTTGTAGCATCAAATTAGCACGCTTTTCCAGCACCGCCATCAATAGTGATACCCGGTTACGGTTCAGCCCCGTTGCCGTTCGCTGAGCATTACCAAAAACGGTGGGCGTAATGAGTGCCTGAATTTCCACTAGGATCGGCCGCGTGCCTTCCATTGAAACAACAATGGCCGATCCAGTCGCGTTCTTTAGCCGTTCCTCTAGGAAAATTTCCGATGGATTTGCGACCTCTGCTAAGCCTTCCTCTCGCATTTCGAAAATACCAAGTTCGTTTGTCGAACCAAACCGATTTTTCACTGATCGCAAGATTCGGTAGGTATGGTGTAAATCACCCTCAAAGTAAAGAACGGTATCCACCATGTGCTCCAAAATTTTAGGTCCCGCAATTGCACCGCCCTTGGTGACATGCCCCACAATGAAGATAGTAATTCCGTTGCTCTTACCAATCTGCATCAAATCTGCTGTCACTTCGCGGATTTGGGACACACTCCCGATTGCCGAACTCACATCTGGTTCCGACATAGTTTGAACCGAATCAATCACGACGTAGTCTGGTTTAACATCTTCAATCGTTTGCTTGATCGCGCCCATATCGGTTTCGGGATAGACGTAAAAGGCATCCCCACTAACATTCAGCCGATCAGCACGCATCTTGATCTGCGTCGCACTTTCTTCCCCAGAGACATAAAGAACGGTCCCCCCAACCTTGTTCAGTTGGCCGGAAACCTGTAGCAGTAACGTGGACTTGCCAATTCCTGGGTCACCACCAATTAAGATTAACGATCCGGGAACAATTCCTCCCCCGAGCACCCGATCCAGCTCACGAATCTTGGTCTGTGTGCGCGGCGTTTGGCCCATTTTGATCTCTTTAATCTTAGTTGGTTTAGTCTTAACGCCTGCTAAGCTAACCCGACTGCTGCTTGTCGGTGTCGCTGATTGCACCTTTTCTTCGACCAAACTATTCCATTCACCGCAGTTCGGACAACGTCCAAGGTACCGTGAGGAACTATAACCGCAATTTTGACAAACATACTGTATTTTTGCCTTTGCCATTTTCGACCTCCATTCCGTTTAAAATTATTGTAGCACACCTGTTAATTAATTCTGTTGATAACGACTAACTCGGCTTACTTTTTCGTCGAGCCAAATCCACCCTTCCGTTCACTAGTTGGTTGCTCATCATTATCAGCTAATAAGTAGGGAATAAAGATTCCTTGACCGATTCGTTCACCCTTCTTAATGACCACATCTTTAACCCCAAAATTAAGTAGTTGGAAGAAAATTTCCCCTTCATTACTGTCATTATCGTAGTAATCAGCATCCACAATTCCCACCCCATTAGGGAGTACGAGTCGCCGCTTCAAAGGATTGCTTGACCGATTAGCCAGCATTAAAAATTCATTTTCTTTCATATATGACTTAATTCCGGTGGGCACTAAAAATGGCTTTAAAACCTGATTGGCCGCCTCGTAATCTTCATCATGCAATTCTTCATGATGAAGTAATCCCCGAATAATTTTGACGAAATTAAACTTCCAAATCGATGGCAACACGAAATCTTCCGAACATTCAAAATCGTATCCAGCCGCCTGTTTCGTCTGCCGCTTAGGTAAATTAAGCTGCTGATCCTTTTTTCCTGAAACTACTGCAAACCCACGTTCCATCTTATCCACCTCGTTTTTTAGTTAACTGCCTAATTATAAAATACTGCTCCCTTTTTTGATACTAGTATCCCTTCCCAATTGCAAAAATTAAGGGAAAATCTAGAATTATATTTCATCATTTCTTTTTTCTTCATAAATAGCAACATCGCATCCTAACAATGCGAGTTGCAGTGGGGTCATACTGACCAAAGCTGGCACTTTTCCGCCACGTCTGATTTGCTTATCAAGCGCCTCAAATTATCATTGTTCGTCTAATTATAGTTATCGTCTAATTGCAATTGCCGCTGGTCATTATCCATAGTATTCTTATGTCGATTAGGAGTTTTTATTTTAGCACCAAAGTTTATATTGGAAGCGTTTTTATTCAAACGCATTACTAATGTTACTAGTGGGAGGAATTAGTTATGAAGAATAAAAGCAAAAATATCATTGCCACTTTAGGGACTACGCTGTTAGTAGGATGTGTAACATTACCGGTTTACGCGCAATCTACGACTGATTCTTTAAGCAATAGCCAAAGTATTTCCAACGCAGCCACTCAAACAAGCTCTGCAAATATGGCATCTAACGATTTATCCAGTAGTGCTTCCAGCACCAGTCCATCTGCTGGAACTACCGTCACGACTGATAGTTCCGAGACTGATCCGAAAACTACCCCTGTTATTCAAACATGGTCAATATCGGATAACAGAAGTACGAGCTCGAACATCCCGCAACCGAATACTTTTGAGGTGCCAGACGAAACGAACGTAGAAAAATTAAAACAGCTTGATGTTCCTGGATTTAAGATAGATCTCGAAGCTTCTTACTTTTTTGAAATCGACCAACAGTATAGTTACAGCAAAGTTTTGAACGGAGTCGGGATCACCAATTTAGATGAACTTATATCAGCATTAAACCAGCGACCGATATATGCCGTTGACGGCGGTATTCTCAAAATGCATACCGTTCTCATACCAAATCCTGAATCCATTGACATCAGTTATGTTGATAGAAGCACCGGCAAAATACTGGCAAGCACCCAAGTTCAAACAAAATTTGGATACACTGAAACCATCGAGCATAAATCATTTGATGGGTATGATCTAGAGCCCAACCAGCCCACCACTTATCACGTAGTCGGTGATGGTGAAGGAACCAATAAGGTGACTGTTTATTACACGGCAAAGACAACATCAGGAAGTAATTCGAGTGCGCCATCTGAACATGAGCATGCTACAGCGACCTCAACCACCGTTCCAGCAGCTACTACTTCGACGGATTCCAAAACTTCTGGCAATAATACCAATACCCTAACAACTAGCAATGCGCCCAAAGAAAATGTCTCAGTTGCAGTGACACATCACCATCTAATCAAAAGTAATGATTCAAAATTACCTCAAACTTCTAATAGGACAGAAAATTGGGTAACCGGCATTGGCCTATTCCTGATCGGCGTGCTTGGCTTGGCGAGTGTCCAACTGTATGTTAAAAAGAACCGTGAAAAAACTACCCGATAAGATATAAATAACAAAAGTACCTTTGAAAATTTCAAGGGTACTTTTATTTTTGTCACCGTATTCAGTTATCAAATTTTTTCTGTAACGTTATACCCTTCATTTAACCAATAATGACTTAATGCAGTCACTAACCTATAGTTTAGGCTGAAACGTTTGATACATCTGTATTTCGTGATAGTATATCACCATTAAGGAAAAAGTTTACATTTAATGCACAATATTTGTGAGGAGGAATTCAAATGAATTTTCAGCATGAAAACAACCGAATTTATACAACAGACCAAGATGGTACCCTGTTAGGTGAAATTGTTTTTCCAAATGTCCCCGATGTCGCTGATACCGTCGTTGTCGAACGCACATTTGTCAATCCAATTATGCGTGGACAAGGTTTAGCCGCCCAGTTAGTAGAACAATTTTATCAATATGCCAAACAGCAGGGACTGCATGTTCAACTCCTATGCCCATACGCGAAAAAAGCCTTTGATCAAAATCCCGACTATCAACAACTGCTTGACCGTTAATTTGATTGCGGTCACCTCACAAGTTGACTACAATGGAAGTTAACTACTAAAGGAGTGATTTTTTTGAGCCATGCAATAACAAATGAACAACTTACAGGATTTCAACAAGATCTCGCTAAACGGCCTGAAGCACCGGTCAATGAACGTACCGTTACTAAAAATGGGATTCTTGCTAGTAGCTATGACTGGCATGCAGTTAGTGAGTCGACACCTGTTTTTTCGATTGATTTAGATACCGGCGACGTCGCTAACCAAAAACAATCTGGTCGCTGTTGGATGTTTGCCGCTCTCAATACCATGCGGCACGATATGGCCAACCGCCTAGGCCTTAAAAAGTTTGAACTATCACAGGCGTACACCTTCTTTTGGGATAAGTTCGAAAAGGCCAACTACTTTTACGAAAATGTGTTAAAAACTGCTGATCAACCAGCTGACAGCCGTGAAGTTGCTTGGCTGATGACGACACCCCAACAAGATGGCGGCCAATGGGATATGTTGTGCGCCCTTATTGAAAAATATGGGATTGTTCCGCAATCCGCAATGCCCGAAACCTATAATTCATCTAAGTCCAATGAAATTAACACGGCATTAAATAAAAAGCTACGGCAAAACGCGATCGAATTACGACAATTGGTCGCTGATCATGCTACTGATGACGATATTGATGCTGCCCGTAATCAAATGCTCAACGATGTGTATCGGATGTTAGTTTACAGTTTCGGCCAACCACCACTAACATTTGACTTCGAATATCGCGATGCTGACAAACATTTCCATCGTGATACCGACCTCACACCAAAACAATTTTATGATCAATACGTCGGCTGGAACCTCACCGACTACGTCTCAATCATCAACGCCCCGACGGCTGACAAACCCTATAATCAAACCTACACCGTTGACATGTTAGGGAATGTTGTCGATGGCCGTGCGGTTAAACATCTTAACGTTACAATGGCGGATTTTAAAAAGCTGGCCATTGCGCAGCTTCAAGCCGGTGAAAGTGTTTGGTTTGGTTGTGATGTCGGTCAAAGTTCTGATCGTCAAAAAGGAATCATGGACCTCAACATCTACGGTCAAGACGATTTATTTGCCACTAGCTTTAAGATGAGTAAAGCACAGCGCCTCGACTACGGAGAAAGTATGATGACGCATGCCATGGTGCTTACCGGTGTCGATCTCGTTGATGGTCAACCAACCAAGTGGAAGGTTGAAAATTCATGGGGACCAAAAGTCGGGGAAAAAGGATATTTCGTCATGTCTGACGCCTGGATGGATGAATATTGTTACCAGATTGTGGTCAACAAACAATTTCTACCAGCCAACTTGGCTCAGGCTCAGGCTACAGAACCAACCGTCCTTAAACCATGGGATCCGATGGGAGCCCTTGCATAATAACGTCAACAAAAATGGTACCAAAGCCCAGTGCTTTGGTACCATTTTTTCTATGCAGTTTGTGCGGTCAACGTTTTCTTTGTGGATGCCGCTAATTCTTTTTGCTTCTTGATCTCTGCTAAGTGAACTTCATGGGTTAAGAAGCGATGCGTTTTGGCATCGTACCCATGCTTTTGTCCTAGTTTAACCAAGTATCCGTTAATGTAGTCTACCTCTGTTTTACGGTAGTTATGCATATCTTGGTACATGGAAGGATAATGTAACGGATTGGCCACCCGGCTCACATACTTAACACTTTCTAATTCTTCCTGCCGGCTATTGATCATCTTGACGCCATCCCGTTCACAGGCGTCATATGCTTCGTCAATCAACTGTAACGACATTTCTTCGAAACCTTCATAATCGGCAAACTCACCCATCGTCATTTCAAACATGGTGCATAAGGTGTTCACAACCGAGTTAAATACCACCTTGGCCAACAATGTTCCCCGAAAATTGGTCGTTAAGTTGGGATGGAACTGGGCTTTGTCTAACTCATCAACCACTTGATGGGTAAACTCATCAGGCTTTTCAGTATAGTTGGCCAGATTCATCGTTCCTGCACCACGCTTACCGATAAAATCAACATCACCAGGCCCGTTCAGAACCGTCGCAACTAGGGCCGTTCCCGCTAACACCTTGTCAGGCTTGAAGTAGTTTAATAACTTATCCACATGTCCCATACCATTCATGCATGTCATCGCATATTGATGCGGCTTAAAGAAGTGTGCGCACCGTTCCAATACTCCCGCCAGCTGCATCTGTTTAGTGAAAAAGATATAACAGTCTGGATCACCTTGGTAATCCTCTGGATATTGCATCGTCATCTTAACTAAATGACGGCCTTGACCGTCGCGTGAAACATAAACGCCACCCTGACGACGTACTGCCTCAACCTGTGGCTTCCAAGGATCAACAAAATCGACTTCATTTCCTGCATCACGTAATAATAAACCGTAGCGTAACCCCATGGCACCTGAACCAACAACTGTAAATTTCATATGTATTCGCGCTCCTCTATGTGTGTTCCTATGTAAACCAAATATGTATGTGTGTCCGATCAATTACTTAAATTAAGTTAAATGATTAAGACACCTATTATTCTAAACCCAAAATGTGAAATGTCAAATGTTTTTCTCATTATATTCTAATTTATCTCACTTGAGCCTCCCCTCATGCCCGTTATTTTCCCTCTTTTAACCAATCAAAAAAGTTGAACCACCCATTCTCAGGATAATCCAACTCCACTCATTTACGTTAATTCAATTTTTTTCATGACGTTCAGTTGCGCATCAAAATCATACATAATGGGGGCCCCATTGGCAATTTCAACGGTATTAATTTGATCGTCTGGAATTTCATCCAAATACTTAACAAGTGCCCGCAACGTACTACCATGGGCCACAATGAGCTGGTTATGCCCAGCCAACAATCGTGGTGCAATTTGATCGATCCAGTATGGTAGTAGCCGTTCCTCTGTCATTTGCAGACTTTCACTGAGTGGGACCGAAACACCAATCCGATCATAACGGCGGTCATGGTCAGGCTCCGTCAACTGCGGCGGTAAATCTCGATAACCTCGACGCCACTTGCCGACCTGTTGCGTACCAAATCTCTGCTTGGCGACGTCTTTATTCATCCCTCGCAATGCGCCATAGTGGCGTTCGTTAAGACGCCACGTCTTATGAATGGGCACATATAACTGGTCCAACTGATCACAAATCAAATTGGCCGTCACAATTGCGCGCTGTAAATAAGACGTATGCACGTCATCAAATTCAATGTGATGTTGCAAAATGGCCTGGGCCGCCTGATGGGCCTGAGCAATCCCATTTTGTGTCAACGGCACATCGGACCATCCCGTAAAAATGTTATCACGATTTGCCTGACTTTCACCATGTCGTGTAATGACTAGCTTTACCATGTGATCCTCCCTCTCATGCCCTTAATCATAACGCATTTATTAAAGGTTGAGCAAGCATCATTGATGATCGCTAATAACTTTCAACTTTAGTTCCAGCATTCGCGCCGTACACAATCGTTTGCACCTTTTTGGCGATTTTAGCAATCTTCGGAAATCCACTAAATCCACTCTGACCATGACCATGCGTCATAATCACTAAAATGTAACGTTGTCCATTTGGCATCGTGACAATGGCGGCATCATTGTTTGTATCATTCAGGAATCCGACCTTGTCTTGTACCGTAGTCCCCTTATTAGCCGCGGCGACCCCGGTTGGGATACCAGTTCGATAAACTTGTTCTCCCATTAATTTCAAAATTTTACTTCGATCAGATTGGTTAGTGAAGACGCCGGTTCCTTTAGCTAGATCTTTCAGTAATAGTTCCAAACTGTAACTCGTAGTTGTCGCATCCTGCCCAGAAACGAAAACAGGTGAATACCATCCCTGTGTTTTAATGAACGCATCAATCGTGCTCATTCCATAGCTCGTCAACTGACTCTCGGCGTAGTCATTTTCACTATTTACAATCATAGAATAAAACCCGTTCGTATTTGTCGTATTCCACGTAAAGTTACCATTTAATTTTTGCTTCATCAGAAACGCCGTAATAAATAGTTTATATGTGCTGGCAGCTGTTTGTGCGGTATGAGCGTTGGATTCCACCTCTAAGCTCCCTTCCTTGTAGACATCCGCATATTTACTCTTAGACGCCGTACTGCCACTAGTCGCACCCAAGTTGTAGAAACTCACACTAACGGTACCATCTTTAGTTACCGAATTGAGATAATTTGTCAAATTTTTCTTAATGACTGTTTGCCGTCGTTTGACGGCTTGCGACGTCGTATTCGTACTACTTTTCGCCGTTTTAGTGCCGCTTCCACTGAAATGATGCCATAAAAAAATGGAACATAATCCAATGGCTAAAATAATAATCATATATTTTTTGAGTTGTCTTACTATTGTGTTTTTCATCATGTCATTCATGCTACAGACGAAATATTGCATTTCTGATGATTTTATGTGGCCTCAAAATGAATAAAATATGATTTTTTTATTTTTATGGACATCCCGATACGCCATATGTACGCAAAAAAAGCCAACCCCACTGAGGAGTTGACTTCATAATTAGCTTATATTAACGAGGCATTACGTAATATGATGGTGTGTAGTACTTCATTGAAGTAACCTTAACAACATCGCCGGTCTTAGGTGCATGAGTAAATGTTCCGTCACCGTTTGAAATACCTACGTGATATGGTGCACTGTCACTACCGAAGAATACAAGCGCCCCTTTAGGTGCACTGTAAACGTTGTAGTTGTGAGCGCCGGTAGTTTGTTGCGTGTAAGTTGTCCGACCGTTAACACGGCTTCCGTAGACACGTTGAACAAGACCTGAGCAGTCTAAGTTACCGTAGCTGTATGCTTGGCCAAGGTATGCGTTCCAGTTGCCAGTTGCAGTACTTGCTGAAGTAGCGGCTGGTGCTGTACTTTGTTGTGTACTACGTGCAACTGTGGTGCTGCTACTCTGCGTAGTTGCAGATGCTTGAACTGTACCAGTTTGAGTAGTTGTTGATGATTGAGTTGCGGCTGATTGCGTTGTTGCAGCTGAGCTAGCAGCAACACTTGAAGTAGCTGCAGAACTAGTAGCAACTGCTGAACTTGCTACGACTGCTGAGCTGGTAGCAACAGCACTAGAAGCAGTTGCTGAACTGGCAACTGTTGCACTAGTAGCAGTTGTCGATGTTACGGCAGTGCTGGCTGCTGAAGTCGCAACTGCTGAGCTAGCTGCTGAAACTGAACCAGTTTGAACACCGGGGATGTTAAGGCTTTGGCCGGCAACGATTAAGTTTGCGTCGGCTAACTTGTTTGCCTTGATAATTGAATCAATTGAGACATGATACTTTTGTGAATATGCCCAAACAGTATCACCTGATTGAATTTGTAATGAGTCGGCTTGAGCAACTTGTGTGCCCCCAACAAATAAGGCTGCGGCACCCAAAGTCCCAATTAAAGTTTTTTTCGCTGCTGATTTAATGATGATCACTCCTGTGTGTTTTTTATGTGTTTTAGTTTTTATTAATAATTTACGAAAGTAATTGTATCGCTATAAGATTGCAGTTTCGTCGCACTATAATTACATTTAATTACAAATATTACATTAAAGTTACAAAAAAGCAGCTATCATGCATGGTTACGCGGTTCTTAATAAAAAAAAGATAAGCAAAATTTCACATTTTTTTGCTTATCTTCATCAAATATTCTAACTTTTAGTCTTTTTTGTCTTTTTTTTGAAGATCTTCTTAAGATCAAATCGCTAATATTGCAGTTTAGTAACAATTATTCGACACGCATCTTACCTGCCTCACGTCGTTTATTACCCATAAAGGTGACGACTGAGCCAAAGATGATAATCACGATGCCAATCACGGTAGTCACCGCAATTTTGTCACCAATCAAGAGTGCCGCAAAAATAGGGGCTAATCCTGGTTTGATAAAGAACACCAGTGAAGCCGTCGAAACATTCGACGTCTCCATTGCCAAAAAGTAAAACGCAAAACCACCACCGGTAACACAAACGCCCACAAAAAATAGAAACCAGAAATAATGTAAATTCACATTCGTAAATAGTGGAATCGCACTGAACTGCTTCAACCACCCGATATGTGAGAATGCCCGCGCAATCCCAGGAATATTGGTAATTTCTACCAGCGCCAATAATTCTGCTGACCCAACAAGGAACGTAAAGCAGGTCATGACAATACCATTGTATCCCCGACGAACAGACCCGTATCGTGAAATAATACTGTACAGGCCAAAGGTCAACGCGGAAATAATAGCTAGCGTCAATCCCAGCGGATCCGTTAAATTCGCCGGGTTAACAATCACCAACAAGCCCACAATCGAGATAATGACCGCAATTAAGTTGGCCCGTCCAAGACGTTCATGCAAAATCAAAAATGAGAAAATAAGTGCAAAAACAGGGTTCGCACTAAACACAACTGCGACCGTCGAAGCTTGCGTGTACCCAATCGACAGTTGAAAAAGTGTCATACTGACCACTAGACACATAAACCCAGTGAGCGCGAATAATCCTAAATCCCGCCAATGAATCATCATCCCCTGAATTCTTAATGTCCGAATTGCAAATGGTAGAAGCACCACCCCACCAATAAAGAATCGAATTAAATTAATCTGAATTGGATTAAAAGCGTCTCCCACTGATTTCAACGCAATTTCCATTAAACTAAAAAATATTGTCGACAACGCAATATACAACCCTGTTTTCTTCACAACAATCTCCTTCTCTAAACTAACGACTTAATAATGACCATTAAGATGGGCACAACAATGATGCTCAGCAGCGTTGTCTCCGTGACCATGATCGCCGCATAATCCGCGTCGGCATCATAGAGCTTGGAAACCACTGGTGCATTGGTCATTACGGGCATTGCAGCCTGCAAAATGAAGACCTGCTTCATCAGTGTATCCATGGAGCTTGGCAACACAAGAAGTGCCATTAGCACCGGTGCACAGATGAACCGCCCGAACAAAATTCCCAGCGCATCACGATCAATTCGTAAGCGCGAAATTCCCGCATTAGAAACCGCGATCCCAATAAATAACATCGACATTGGAATCGTCAAACCACCCACATAGTTCAGATCACTCATAATAAACGAAGGCAGCTTAATATGTAGGACAACAAAAATTATTCCGACTACAAATCCCATGAGGGGCGGTGAAAAAATCTTTTTCAACGTCGCAATAATATTAATTTTGGCACTGCCCATCCCATCTCGCTGGATCAGCCAAACCCCTAACGTCCAAAAAAACGTTGTGTTGGCCATATAGTACACCAGCACGTAGGGGAGCGAACGGTCGCCAAACAGTGCGAGGTTGATCGGTAGTCCCACAAACACCGTGTTAGAGTTAAAAAACATCGACTGAAAGAGGCCCTTATGCTCCGACTTGATATGGATGGTTCGCGTAATCAGGAGTGAAAACACGAATAAAATCAACATTGAAATGACGGGATACCGTAAATCCGGCAACAACGTTTTTAACTCGTTAGCTGTAAAATCCTTCATGATCGTTGTCACCATGTAGGCAGGTAATGCAATTTGCGTTACCAACTTGGAAATCATGCGGGTGGATTTTTCATCAAACCATCCCCGCTCGTTTAATATGTAACCAATGGCCACCATGACTAAAATGATGAAAACACCGGAAACACTAGAAAGAAAAACTGCCATCTCTAGGCCTCCTAAAATATGTAATACAAGAATTATAGCACACGAATAAATGGCGTAAAGTGCCGGAATCCGGTGCTACGCCCGCTTCCAATAAAAAAAGCGGTTACATCGTAACCACCTCATAGTCGCCGCCATTGCGCCAAAAATTGAATAAATTTATGTTGTCGTTGTTGCACCAATTGTTGACCACTCACAGTATCAAGCTGTTCCAAATGCTGCTGTAAGGCACGCCGAAGATGACTAATTAGCTGGTCATCTTCAGCAATGATCTGATCAACCAATCCTAATTTTTTTAGAGCAGTGGCCGTCATAGGCAGATCATCACTAATATCATGATCCGTCGTCACAATGGCCGCAACTGCCTCGGGTGAGGCAACGGAAAAAAGGGCGTTTTCAAGCATCAAAATACGGTTGGCATTAGCAAACGCCAGCGCCCCACCACTATGTCCTTCACCCAGAAAAACGGCCACATTCGGAACTGTCAGTTGTCCCATAGTATCAATCATGTCGGCAATTGCCTGACTCTGTCCGTGATTTTCAGACGACACACTCGCGTCAGCTCCTGGAGTATCGATCAAGCTAATGACCGGCCGATTAAATCGCTGAGCAGCAAGTACTAACCGGCGTGCTTTCCGATAGCCACTACTGGCCACCATGCCACCGTTGAATCGTTGTCGTTCCTGCGGACTCTGCCCACGATTGATCGCAAGAACCGTCACCGGTCGTCTGGCAAGAAGGCCAATTCCAGCAACCAAAGCGTGATCGTCACCGGTTACCCGATCACCATGAATTTCAACAAAATTAGTTAAAATACTGTTAATGACATCGTTAGCCGAGATATGGTCAACTGCTCGAATTTTGTTTAATTGATCTTTAAGCAAAATGTGGCCCCCTTTGGTGTAGTAATAGAAGGTTACCAAGATAGTCTCGTATGTCTGGCCGACTCACTTGATCATCAATTAAGCCCTTTGTATACAGGTCATCTGCCAATTGAAAATGATCTGGTAACTGCTCATGCCCCGTCGCACTAATAACACGAGGACCAGCAAATCCAATCTGAGCCTGTTTTTCTGCAATCACAATGTCGTTTTTAAACGCAAAGCTAGCTGAAACCCCACCCATTGTGGGATCTGTCAACACACTAATCGATACCTGCTCCTGACGATCAAACTGCTGCTTAGTCGCCAAAATGGTATTCATCTGCATCAACGAAAAGATTCCCTCTTGCATTCGTGCACCACCTGATGCGATAAACAAAATAAGGGGTAACTGTCGCTGACCAGCGACTTGATAAAGTTGCCGTAACTGTGCGCCAACCGTCGTATTCAACGTGCCCATCATGAAGTGACTGTCCATCACCCCAATCATCGTCGCATACCCCTGAATGGTTCCCTGACCGGTCACAATGGCCTCATCTAACCCACTTCGCTGTTGATTTTTCGTTAATTTTTCGTCATAACCTGTAATTTTAAGCCGATTTTGCGACCGTGCTGACGGTAACGGCTGGAACGAACCTGCATCCACAGTAATCGCCAAGCGGTCCTGCGCACTTAATCGTTGGTACCGTCCGCACCGAGGACACTGTTTAATTTGTCCCCATTCCAGCTGGTTGACATGTGCTTGGCAGTAAGGACACTTACTCCAGGTTCCCTCAGTTGGCAAATGACTTGTCATTTTTTAACCTCTCATCTAATGTCTGCACCGAAAACTTGCCGTTAAGATACCAATTAGTGGCTACAATTTGACGTAGTAACGTCAGGTTGGTGGCCACCCCGGTCACCTCAACCTGTGCTAACGTGGCCTGCATTTTCTCGACCGCTTGTCGGTGAGTGGGGGCTACCACAATAATCTTAGCTAGGAGTGCATCGTAATAGGTTGGTACCTGATCACCACTCGCATAGCCGGTGTCAACTCGCACATCCCTTGGAAATTCAAACTTGGTCAACCGATTCTCACCGGTCGCTCCCGTCATGTTCAACCGACATTCAATCGCGACCCCCTGCCCCTCAGGCACTTGATGCCCGAGACGTGCTTCCCGACTTGCCAGTTGTAACTGTAACATCACGATATCTAATCCAGTTGTGGTTTCGGTAACCCCGTGTTCAACTTGCAAACGTGTATTCATTTCAAGAAAGTAAAATCGATCCTCACTGAACAAAAATTCTACGGTTCCGAGTCCTTGGTAACCCACGCCATCCAGTAACCGATGGACCGCAACCACCAATTCACGACGTTGAGCAGCCGTAATAAACGACGCCGGGCTTTCTTCGATCACTTTTTGTCGCCGAATCTGCATTGTACAGTCTCGATCACCGAGCACTAAGATACGGCCATCCTGATCGCCAATCACTTGCACTTCAATATGGCGGGCATTTTTAAGCACTTTTTCTAAGTAAATCGCGGTACTTCCAAACGCCGAATCAGTCTCTCGCTTGGCAACCATTAGTTGCGATTCCAACTCATCAGGATGATTAACAATGCGAATTCCCTTACCGCCGCCACCCTGACTAGCCTTGATTAGTAACGGATACCCCATCTTACGAGCTGACTGTTGGAGTTGCTCAATATCTTCAAGAACATAGGTCCCCGGAATAATGGCGATACCACGACTTGCCGCAAATTTTCGGGCCGCTGCCTTGTCTCCCATTAAAGAAATGAGCTTTGGTTGGGGGCCCAGCCAGGTAATCCCGCATTGCGCGCACATTTGTGCAAACAACGCATCTTCTGCTAAAAAGCCGTATCCCGGATGAACAGCATCCACGTGCGCGAGAATCCCCGCCATCAAGATGCCTTCCCGATTCAGGTATGACTCTGAAGAAGCTGCCGGCCCAATACAGTAAGCTTCATCGGCCATCTGGACAAATTGAGCTGCTCGATCGGCCGTGGAATAGACCGCAACGGTTCGAATATTCAGTTGTCGACAACTAGCCATAATCCGACAGGCGATTTCGCCACGATTCGCAATTAATATTTTCTTGAACATGACGCCTATGCTCCCTCACGAATCTCGATCAACGGTTGATCATACTCCACGGTCTGCCCATCTTCGCAAAGAACCCGTTCCACTACACCGCTAGCGGGACTGGTCACTTCATTAAACAACTTCATACTTTCGATTTGACCAACTGTCATCCCCGTCTCAACGCGTTGTCCGACTTGTAACGGTTCTTCATTAACATGAAAAATACCAATCATGGGACTCTTGACCACAATGACATCCCCACGGGTCTGCTTTTGCTGCGTAAACTGACTGGTCGTGTCAGGCCGCTCCAGTTCCAGTTCAAAATCATCCAGCTTAATTTTGGCATGGACAAAGTCTAACGCTGCTAAATCCGTAATCAATTGTTTTAATTGTTGTTCGTTCATGACATACTCCTACAATTTGATGACCATACTTCCATAATCTAATCCAGCCCCAAAACCACTTAGCAAAATAAGTTGAGTCTGGTCTGCAGAGGGCGTCAGCCGGGCCAGCGTCAGCGGAATCCCCGCAGAAGACGTGTTCCCGTAACGCTCCACCGTATGCATAAATCGATCAAAGGGAAGGTTAAGTTTTTGACAAATCGTCTCAATAATTCGCAAATTAGCCTGGTGGCAGATCACTTTATCCAGTTGGTCGGGATTAATTTGTGCCGCTGCTAACATGGTTCGGATCTGCTGAGGAACCGTATTTGTCGCAAATTCAAAAACAGCGCGGCCATCCTGGTAAAACGCGTCGGTTGTCGGATAATTATCACCGGCAATCGTCGTCAATGGCTGAATCTGACCACTATGAATCGTGGCAGCTTGACGACCATCCGATTGAATTTTTTCGGTCACTAAAAATTCTTCTTCTGGATTCTCTGTACGGGTCAAAATGACACCGCCCGCAGCATCGCCAAAAAATACCGCTGAGGTCCGGTCTGTAAAGTCCATCATCTTGGAATTAACTTCGGCACTAATGATCATCGCGTGCCGGAACGTGCCGCCAGCCATCATCTTATCCGCAATACTCATCGCAAATACAAACCCTGCACATGCTGCGCTGATATCAAAAGCTACCGCGTTATCCGCCCCTAATTTTCCCTGGACAATACAAGCCGTTGATGGCGTCAAGGCATCCGGCGTAATCGTCGATACAATGAGTAAGTCAATTTGATCTGCCTCTAGCTTCGCCTGTTGCAGTAATTGACGTCCTACCGCGGTTGCCAAATCAGACGTGTTTTCACCATCCATAGCGTAGTGCCGTGTGTGAATGCCCGTATGTGACACAATCCAGTCATCACTGGTCGGCATCACCGCAGCCAGTTCGTCGTTTGTAACAACCCGCTGTGGAACGTATCCAGCAGTAGCACTAATTTTTGCAAAGGCCATCGTATTCCCTACTTTCTCGTGAATTAAACCACCCTATTTTAGCCGAGTGATCATCAAAATACTAGCAAATAACATTTAAAAAAGCATTAAAAAAGAGTCTGGTGAAATCACCAAACCCTTCAGTAAGTATGCGGCGAAGAGGACTTGAACCTCCACGGTCATAATTGACCACAAGATCCTTAATCTTGCGCGTCTGCCAGTTCCGCCACCGCCGCATCAACGAATAATATCATAGCAAATTATTCGTTACTTGACAAGCCTATTTTACAAATCAATGTTAATTTCTGTTAATTTTCCACCACAACGGCCACAAACATAACGCTTAGTGTTCAAATGACGGCTTCGTGTAAACCGCATATGACAGTTTTGACACTCATAAATCACATGTCGTTGTACTGTTGCCACTGATGGTGCATATCGTAACCCACCGACTTGTTGCAACAACTGTTTGAAAGCGGCACTTCGATGATGGTAATCAGCCCCCATGAGGTGTAAATGGTAATGACATAGCTCGTGCAAAACCACTTTTTTTAAATTTTCTTCGTCGAACTGACTCAACATCAAGGGATTAATGTCAATGTGGTGGTCCGCTAAATGATAGCGTCCACCCGTCGTTTTTAACCGCCGATTAAAAAATATTTGATGACTAAAGGAACGATGAAAATACTGTTGTGACCATTGTTTCGTTCGTTTCTCCAACTCTTCGTTAGTCATTTCCAACCGGTTTCTTAGGTGCCACCATCGTTAGCTGAATTCGTTGCCGATCAAGGTCAACGGATTCCACCCATACCTCAACGATATCCCCTACGGCCACCACTTTGCTTGGGTCAGAAACGAATTTTTGACTTAGTTTCGAGACGTGCACCAAGCCGTCATGCTTCACGCCAATATCAACAAACGCCCCAAAATCGACCACGTTACGCACAGTGCCTTCTAGTTGCATACCGGTTTTTAAATCTTCAATCGTCAAGACATCCTGCCGCAGTAGCGGTGCCGGCATGTCATCACGAAGGTCCCGACCTGGGGCCTGTAAACTCGCCTTAATATCCATCAAGGTTTCTTTTCCCAATCCAGTCGCCGTCATCAATTGGACACTATCTAGTGCCTTGATTTTTTGGCTCTCAGATGGCTGCCCCAATCGATCTGGTTGGACATCCGCCATCTGCATCATTTGCTTAGCAGCACTATAACTTTCTGGATGGACATCTGTATTATCTAGCGGATTCTTACCGTCGATAATGCGTAAGAAGCCCACTGCTTGTTCATATGCCTTAGGTCCGAGACGAGGGACCTTTTTCAGTTGCGCACGAGATTCATAACGGCCGTTTTCATCCCGATACTTCACGATATTTACCGCGATTGTCTTGGAAAGTCCCGAAATATGGGTCAAAAGCTGATAACTGGCAGTATTCAAGTTCACCCCGACTTGGTTGACCGCCCGTTCAACGACCGCGTCTAGCTCCTGACTTAAATTTTTGGCTGGTAGATCATGTTGGTATTGACCAACCCCGACAGACTCTGGATTAATTTTAACCAATTCGGCTAACGGATCTTGCAGGCGGCGCCCAATACTGATCGCACTCCGTTGTTCAACGTGTAAGTCAGGGAATTCATCACGAGCTTCCTGACTCGCCGAATAAACCGAAGCCCCCGCTTCATTGACGATCACATAGTAGACCGGTCGCTGAATTTGTCCGAGTGTCTCCGCCACAAATTGCTCGGATTCACGACTCGCAGTCCCGTTTCCAATCGCAATCATTTCCACCTGATAACGCTCAATTAATTGTTTCAACTCACCCTGTGCCGCATCCCGTTTTTTCTGTGGTGCAGGCTTATGAGGATAAATCACCGCCTTATCTAAAAACTTGCCGTTTTGATCAATAACAGCCAATTTACAGCCCGTGCGGTAGGCAGGATCAAATCCTAACACCACTTTGCCCTTCATTGGCGCCTGCATTAATAAGTGATACAGATTTTCACCAAACACCTCAATAGCCTTTTCCTGCGCATCCTGAGTGAGCGTATGTCGTAATTCTCGTTCGATTGAAGGCCCAATAAATCGTTTATAGGCATCCTCGTAGGCTGCCTGCACAAAGGACACGGCCGCTCCCTGTGCCCGATGTCCAATCAACCGGAACCGTAAATAGTTCAAAATTGGCGTTTCGTCAATTTGAATTTTGACGTTCAAAACCTTTTCTTTTTCGCCACGGTTAATTGCGAGAATTTGATATGAAGACAGTTTTGACAGCTGTTCTTCAAATTCATAGTACTGCTCATAAACCCCCATTTCGTCCTGTTCCTGACCCTTTTTCTTGATGCTGGTTACCAGCTTACCGTGCTGCATCGTGAAATTACGAACCCAGTTACGAATGGTGGCCACTTCACTAAACGTTTCGGCCAAAATTTCATGAGCGCCGTCCAATGCATCTTGGGCAGTGGCAACTTCCTTTTCTGGTGCTACGTATTGACTGGCCTGAGCCGTTAGGTTACCCGGCTTAAATGCCATTAGCCACGCAGCTAACGGTTCAAGCCCGCGTTGCTTGGCAAGCATCGCCTTTGTCTGCCGTTTTTGCTTATAGGGTAAGTACAGATCTTCAACGTCTTGAATCTTGTCAGCCTGTGTAATTTGTGCCTTTAGTTTTTCAGATAGTTTTCCCTGTTCAGCAATGCTATTTAAAACGGCCTGTTTACGATCTTGTAAAGTCGTCACCCGTTTATATTCATTTTGGATAGCTAAAATTTGGACTTCATCCAAACTACCGGTGGCCTCTTTACGATACCGGGCAATAAACGGAATCGTATTGCCCTGATCTAATAGATCAAGTACTGCATTCACTTGATGATTTGAAATATCGTTTAGTTGGTGCTTAACTAACTTCACTAATTGTTCTTCCATAACCTAAATTCTCCTACCTATTTAAACACACCGGCGGAGCATTTCTCGTTGAAAAATGCTCCGCACGTTTAAGTTCTATTGCCACCACTCATCGTAAACACTGATCGGTAAGTGACGTTTATGTTGCGTTCTTGTATACCACGCTTCAATTTTTTGTGCTGCCTGCTCGTCAATTTCGCGTCCTTCTAAATAATCATCGATTTGATCATACTTAACGCCGAGTGCGACTTCATCGGGCAGTGCTGGACGATCGTCTTCCAAGTCAGCAGTTGGGACCTTGATATACAGATTTTCGGGTGCTTGTAAAGCTTGCAGTAATTGCCGCCCTTGGCGCTTATTCAGTCGCCAAAGAGGCGTGATATCGGCACCACCGTCACCAAACTTCGTGTAAAATCCGGTCACAGCTTCTGCTGCGTGATCTGTTCCAACCACTGCACCCCGCGTTTGCCCGGCAATGCCATACTGAGCAATCATCCGTTGACGTGCCTTAATGTTCCCCTTATTAAAATCGCTAACGGTTACTTGATTAGCTTCTAAGGCGGTCACCATCGCATCGGCAGCCGGCTTAATGTCTACCCGCATCACCTGGTCAGCATTCATAAACGCAATGGCTTGCATCGCATCTGATTCATCTGCTTGATTGCCATACGGTAATCGCACCGCAATAAACTGATACGCTTCGTCTCCAGTTCGTTCTCGGAGCCCCGTCGCTGCCAACTGTGCTAGCTTTCCAGCTAGGGTTGAGTCTTGTCCACCAGAAATTCCCAGTACCAACGTTTTGAGACCCGTTTTACGCAAATAATCCTGCATAAACGTCACACTTCGGTCAATTTCTGCCTGCACATCAATCGTTGGTTGCACCTTTAATGCCTTAATAATCGTTTGTTGTAATGGTCGCATAGTTCGTCCTCCTTAAAATTTCAGTTGGTTAACGTAATTGCGAACCCGATGTAAAATCGTCATCTTATTATCATAACAAGCTTGTGAGAGATCGACAGGATAGATTTGTGGATTCAAATCACGCTTATATTCATCCCAAAGACGATCTAAATGTTGCTTAGACGATTCACGAATCTCGGTCAGCGTTGGCACTTTATACACCAATTTTCCCTGTGCATAAATTGGCTGTAATACCGGCCGTGCCTCAAAGTTGACCACCGTCTTATTAATGTACGTGTAGTCTGGGTTAAACATATAGAGATCTTTCTCTTGCCGGGGATCCTCGTCAAGGAGCGTAATGTAGTCGCCCTCCGATTTACCATCAGCTTTATCAGTAATTCGCCATACCTGCTTTTTGCCTGGTGTTGAGACCTTGACAGCGTTACTTGAAACCTTAATCGTATCGACCATCTGACCGTTAGCGTCCTCAAACGAAACCAGTTTATACACGGCTCCCAACGCTGGCTGATCGTACGCGGTGATCAGTTTTGTTCCGACACCCCAGACATCAATCTTTGCCTTTTGCATCTTGAGGTTCATAATCGTCTTTTCATCGAGATCGTTTGAAGCATAGATTTTCGCGTTCGGGAATCCAGCTTCATCAAGCATTTCACGCACCCGTTTAGAAATATAGGCCATATCACCGCTATCGATTCGAACTCCCTGAAAATTAATCTGATCGCCCATTTCTTTGGCGACGCGGATCGCATTGGGAACCCCACTTTTGAGAGTATCAAATGTATCTACAAGAAAGACGCAGTCCCGGTGCGTTTGTGCGTAGGCCTTGAAAGCATCGTAATCGTTCATGTAGGCCTGAACCAACGCGTGGGCATGGGTACCACTAATCGGAATACCGAATAACTTACCCGCTCGCACGTTACTCGTGGCATCAAATCCACCAATGTATGCCGCCCGGGTGCCCCACACGGCCGCATCCATCTCCTGTGCTCGGCGCGTACCAAATTCCAACACGGGGTCATCCCCCACAACGGACTTGATCCGCGCTGCCTTAGTCGCAATTAGCGTTTGGTAGTTCACAATATTAAGGAGGGCCGTCTCCAATAGTTGGCCCACAATCAATGGTGCATCAACTTGCATCATCGGCTCGTTGTTGAAAACCAACTCACCTTCCACTGCACTATTGATTGCCCCTTCAAACTTGAAGTTACGTAAATAATCCAGGAAGCCATCATCAAACTGACCGGTTTGCTTTAAATAAGCAATGTCGGCATCCGAAAATTTAAGTTGTTCCACGTATTGAATAACACGTTCCAACCCGGCAAAAATTGCATAACCGTTGCCAAATGGCATCTCCCGAAAATATAATTCAAAAACTGCCCGGCGATTGGCTAATCCCTTCTGCCAATATGTCTGCATCATACTAAGCTCGTAGGCATCCGTATGAAGCGTTAAGCTATCGTCTGGGAACTGGTATGTCAATGTCTTTCTCCCCTATTCGTTTACTTTTCTAGCACAAATTCAAAGCGACTACCCACGTACTGTGTGTGGGTGTATTCAAACGGTCGGCCATTTTGCAAGTACGAAATCTGCCGTAGCCGAAGTAAGGCTTCCCCCCGGCGAACATTCAGATATTCAGCAATCTTTTCGGACGCTGACATTGCCGACACCGTTTGAATTGCCCGACCAGGATTCAGCCCGGCTTTTTCTTCCAGTGTTTTATAAAAAGAACTCGTGACTTCTTCCTTACTAAAATCAGCGATTAAATCTGCAGGTACTGCCGTCACCTCAAAACAGATGGGGATGCCACTTCCGTAGCGCACCCGTTCCATTCTGAGTACCTTCGTATCTTTAGACAGCTGCAATCGCTCAATTTCACTTTGCGATGGTGTCGTAATATGGTAAGAAATGGTCTTACTCGACGGCGTTTTGCCAGCTGCCTTCATGAGCTCGGTAAAACTGGTGACCCCGGACATTTTTTCCTGGACCTTTCGGTTAGCCACAAACGTGCCCGACCCAACGTGCCGCTCCAAAATACCATCATCCACCAATGTTTGAATTGCCTGACGTAGCGTCATTCGGCTAACCTTGAACAATTCGGCCAGCTCACGTTCAGCAGGAATTCGTTGTCCCACCTGCCATTTGCCATTTTCAACATCTTGTTTTATTTGATTATGGATTTGAATATAAACTGGTGATGCCATCACGCCGCTCCCTTCGTCAACCAAACATGTCTACTTTATCTTAATTATCAAATCGCCGACCATAGCTGTAAACCCGTTGCAACTCTAGATCCCCATCAAATACGTTCAGATCAGCATCCTTCCCGATTTCGAGAGTTCCTTTGCTGTCCAGTCCAAATTCAATTGCCTGGTTCACAGACGACATGAGCACGGCCTGGGCAATCGAACAACCGGTGAAACGAATGACGTTCTTAAAGGCGTCATCAAAAGTCAGTACTGACCCCGCGAGGTTGCCTGATTCTAATCGGGCCTGTTTGTCCTTAACGATCACCTTTTGACCACCCAATTCACTAATACCTTCTGGCATCCCCTTGGCCCGCATTGAGTCCGTCACCAGATCAATTTTATGTGGTCCTTTTTGATCAAAGGCCAGCTTGATCATGTCCGGAACAATATGGAAACCATCGCAGATCAATTCACAGTATAGATCGTCTTCAAGCATTGCATGACCGGTTACCCCCGGCTCGCGGTGCTTAAATTCACGCTGGGCGTTGTACAGATGAGTCACGTGGGTTGCCCGACTACTCAACATCTGTGCCCGCGTAGCATTGCTATGGCCTACCGATGGAACAATCCCGTGGGCAAGACAATAGTCTTCAAATTCCCGTGCCCCATGATCTTCAGGCGCATAGGTAATCAATTTAACCCGATTACCAGATAGCCGATTCCATTCATCTAATAACTCAACGTTAGGATCCTGAATATACTTTCCAGGTTGGGCACCCTTATAAATTGCCGCAATAAAGGGACCTTCCAAGTGAACGCCTTGAATGACGGGATTCTTTTCAGCCGCCTGCGCCACTCCGACCATCGCATGGGCAATATTTTCATTTGATTGCGTCATCGTGGTTGGAAAAATACTAGTGATTCCTTCATGAATCATCCGGTTCACCATTTGATCAATCTGGTCAGCATCCCCGTCCATGGTATCAAACCCGTAGCCACCATGGGTGTGCACATCGATAAAGCCCGGAACAATGACTCGACCATTCACAAATTCAACTTGGTCACCAGCCTGAGCTCGAAATTCACTCATCGGTCCCACTGCTTCGATTTGTTGGTCAAACCGAATAAACCCATCATCGATAACATCTAATCCTGTGTAAATCTTGGCATGCTTTAAAACAACACTCAACTTTGATCTCTCCTAATATGTCTAAATAATTAAATTAATTTTTGTTTACCGTGGCGTCAATTCCTTTGACAACCGCTGTTGTTAAGCCGGCCTCTTCCATTGCTAGCAAACCGGCCACCGTACTGCCACCAGGGGAACAAACCGCATCCACAAAGTCCATTGGTGTTTCATCCGTGGCACGCAATACCATTTCTGAAGACCCCTGCACGGTCATGGCCGCAATTTTCGTCGCATCCTTTTTTGTAAGACCATACTTTACTCCGGCGCGACTGAGGGCATCGATAAAGTAATCAACGTAGGCTGGCCCACTTCCGGCAATCGCACTAAAAATGGCAAATTTATCTTCGGCCTGCCAACTCACATCACCAATTGCCTCAAATAGGGCCGTTGCTTGTTCCAACCGCGCCCCGCTAAGCGCATCATTAGCAGCCAGCGCCGTCATGCCGACGTTGCCGGCAACATTAATGTTCGGTAATGATCGTAAAATCGGTAGCGCCCCGCCAACTTCCTCAAGATGGGCAATGGACATGCCACCGACGATTGAAATTAACGTCTTCCCAGCTAGTTCGGCTTTCACTTCACGCAATACTGCATTCGCGTAATCTGGAATCACTGCTAAAACAACCACATCACTATTGACAACCACATCCCGATTGGTTGCACAAGCACTCAAATGATACTGCTGCGCAAATGGTTCATAACTGGTCTTGTGGGCACTATGAATCAAAATGTTTTCACTAGCCACGTGTTTAGCATTAATGAGCCCCTTAATAATTGCACGGCCCATCTCTCCGGCACCAATAAATCCAATTTTCATGCTTTGCTTTCCTCCTGCACCTTTGCTCACGATGTAATTTATTAATTTCCCTTAATGATACAACAAAACCATTTCTACCGCTGTATTTTCAGTTAAAATTATCGAGAATTCCCAATTTTTTAACGATTCTCTACTGTTTCCCGGTTTCTAAAAAAAGGGCCTGCTGTGCCGCCATTTTGACATAATTCACCGGTTGGTTGTACCGTGGATGAAAGAACATATCAGTAAAGGCCAGATCCACAATCGTATTTTGATTTTGAATGGCAAGTGAAACAATATTAATTGACTGGGTAACATCGTGCTGACACCTGATTTGGGCCCCGAGAATTTTCCAATTATCGGCGCGATAAATTAACGTGACCGTTACTCGAGCATTTTTCGTCATAAACTGCGGCCGATACCAGCCTTGATACGTAATACTTTTCGCTGGAATTTTTAACAATCGGGCCCGATGCTCCGTGATTCCAGTCATCGTATAGGTATGATTAAAGATGCTTAACGCCGTCGTTCCTTGGGTTCCACGACTCTCAATCGGTGTCCCACAAATATGGTAAGCAACAATCTGGGCCTGCCGAATGGCATTTGTCACCTGTGGTAAATACTGAAATTCCCCCGTTGCGTTTTGATGACTATTTCTATCATCACCAGCCGCATAAACATTAGGATCCGATGTTTGCCCATATTTATTGGTGATTATGGCCCCGCCCCGATCTAGCTCAACCTGTCCTTGAACCAAATTAGAGACCGGCACAAACCCTGTACAAACAATTGCTAAATCGCATTCTTTTCGTAAATTACGCGACACCACCGTTAGCGTATCGCGCGTCTCGGTAAAACTTTTCACGGGTTCGTTCACACATACATGAACCCCATGTTGGGTCAGTAATTTCTGCACGCTTCGCGCCATTGGTCGATCGTAGTAGTTATCTAATAAATAACTCGCACTATGGTAAAGCGTAATATCATGCCGTTGGCAAAGGGCCTCGGCCAGTTCTACTCCAATATAGCCACCCCCGGCAATCACAATTGAATGTGCATGCTGAACAGCACCGGCAATATCTTTCGTCGATTGATAATCCTTGACCATTAATACGCGATGATTATTAACGCCGTAGAGTGGCGGCACGACCACAGCAGATCCAGTCGCCATCACCAATTTGTCATAATGATCCTCAAACTGTTCATTTGTGATTAAATTTTGCACTAAAATTGTCTTCGTCGTCATATCAATTTTAAGGACATCATGCTGCATCCGCATGGTTGCCCCAGCGTGCGTGAGCGTCGCCACATCCATATTGAGGAGTTCATCAATTTTCGTTACCTGCTGACTGAGATACAAGGGCACGCCCGCCCCGATAAATGCCAGCCGACTGCCACGTTCATAAACGGTCACGTCAACCGTCGGATCTAGCGCCAATATTTGAAGTGCAGCGACCGTGCCCGCGTGTGTCGCCCCCACAATAATTACTTTCACCGTTTCACTTCCCATCATCAATCTCATTTCTTCCTATATCATAGCGCTTTTTAAGGTATAATAGAGATAATTCATTAACGACATGCGTTTAAATTGAGGTGGAATTATCAATTTGTCAGAAGAACAACCCTTATACCGTTATTTTGCACAACCAAAAGTTAATTCATACCTCAGCTCTATCATTGGGTACGAATTACTACTAAAAGTTTATACACCCCATGGATGGCGAATTCCAGACAATTTTAATCTCATTCCGAGCCGCATCATTGCGCAGCGTCTCGTTGAAGCAACTGAAAAACTGGCCTCAAAAATTGGTAGTGTCTCCGTCAACCTGAGTTCAATTCAGCTGATCAATCCACTCATCCGAGAAGCCTTGCTCCAAGCGCAGGCCAACCTCCGCCCCGTTCGCCTTGTAATCGAAATGATCGAGGAAAAAAATGGAGTCTCAATTCATGATCACCGTGTGCTCGCCGCCGTCAAAGATTTTACAGATCAAGGTATGAGCTTTTCAATCGATGATGTCGATACCGGTCAAAATACTTGGGACAATATTCAGCCCTTAATTCCCTACGCCACGGAAATCAAATATGCCTTACAAAATCGCCATGAACATCTTGACGATCCCGTCGTTCGTGAACGACTCATGCTTTGGGCCCAACGGTGTAAGCAGCTTAATATCCACTTAATTGTTGAAGGAATTGAGGATCCCGCAGACGTTGAATGGGCTGATACCTTAAAACTAGATTTACGCCAGGGGTATCACTACGGCAAGCCCCATTTGGTGCGCTTAAAAGATAGCGATCCAGACTAATACTAAAGAATAGACTGAGAAAAATGAGCAAACTTTTTCTCAGTCTATTCTTTTACACTTAATTTAATCGTTGAAATCGTGGTAACGATCCCTAATGATGTCCCAACGGCCTCGTTTTTCAGCCTTTTTGTTGCTGCAAATATTGTCGCGCGGCTTCTAACATATCCTGGGTTTGTTGGTTTAAAAGCGGCGGTAGCTGATCAAAAGGAAAGTATTTAACACGCACTGTTTCGTTGGTTGCATGATCTAGTGCTTGACCCCCAACTTGGCGAACCAAAAACAACCCCGTGATGGTTTGCGTGACATCCCCATTGGGATAATGAACATCGCCTTCATCAAAAATATCAATTCGATTGACAATTGCGACATCAACACCGCTATCTTCCTTATACTCCCGCACACAGGCTTGCGCGTATGTTTCACCGTACTCCAAATAACCACCTGGTAAACTCCAATTACCAGTGTCCACACGCTCATTCAATAGGACTTCTTGCCGAGCATTCACTAAAATCCCCGCAGCCGTATTCATAATGATTGGCCGGTGTCCCACTAATTTTCTGATTTCATGCACATAATCAGCCATATGCTCACCCCTTCATCCCTATATCATAGATACTGCAATAACATGTCGGTCACTTGGCGGCCCGAATGCACACCAGCAAGATGATTGACAATTTGGCCGTTTCGTTTGATTAAGACCAGGGGAACGTGTTGAATCCCCAGAGCTGCTGCAACTTCAAAATGGCGGTTAACCGTAATTGACAAAAATTTCACGCGGTTGTTTAGCCGTTGATCATCCGCCACGTCAGCCAAAATATGATCCATGGCCGTACAAGGGGAGCAAAAATCCATCCGAAAATCGATCACTGCCAAGCCATCCTTGGTTGCCTTTGCATACATTTCATCACTAATTGGTTTGATCATTTTTGCACCGCCTCCTCACGTTATGATTAGTATCAATCTAGCGCGGACAACGGGGGATGTCAATTATTTTTGAGATGACGCCGGGCAACGAATAACCGCGATACCGCGACAATGAACGCGATCAATGATAAGAATGCCGCAAAAATAAACACGTGACTAAAAGCTTGCATAAAAACAACACCGAGGTGGGGTGTGATGTGATTAACCCCGGGGAGTTGTGCAAACAGCAACACGGAGGCCATGCTAATGCCGATCGTCATCCCGAGTGTTCTAGCAAAAGAATTAAACGAGCCGGCAATGCCTGATAATTGCTGTTCAACCGTCCCCATCGTGATGGCATTATTCGGGGACAAAAAGAGGGCCATTCCCAAGCCATTAATCATGACCGGTACCAAAATGCGCCAGTAATTGATCGTCTGTGGGTAACTGACATACCCAATTTGCGAAATCAATAACACTAAAAGGCCAATGCAGGTGAGTACATTTCGATCCATTCGATCGGCTAGATATCCGGCAAACGGGGTAATCACTAGCATCGTGGCCGACTGAACAATCATAATTAATCCGCTATTGAAGGCTGAAATGCCCACAAAGCTCTGCAAGTAAAACGGCAGTAGAATATTGGACACCGCATTCACGAGCATGACCAGAAATAAGACACTGACCGATACCATAAATGCTTGGTTTCGTAAAATACGGGGCGCAATCCATGGACTTTTCGAGCGATTGTCCTGAATAAACGATCCGACCGTGATCAAAACGCCCACCAATAGTAAGATGGTACCCCCGAGTTCATGGCGAGTGTGGCTGGTAAATAGCATACTACTCAAAAAGAAGATTAAAATGCCGACTGTAAATAACCCTTGGCCCACCCAATTCGCCGTTCGTATTTTTTCCTTGATTGCCAGCCAAGACTCACGTGGGATGGGCAGAGCATGGCACCCAAATAGTAGTATTCCGAGGCCCACGGGGACGTTAAGGAGAAAAATCCAACGCCACGATGCGATTGACAAAATAAACCCACCGATGGCCGGACCAGAAATCGCGCCAATAGAAATAAATACAGAAATTGCAGATAGCGCCTCCGCACGATTTTGGTCCGTAAACTTTTCCGATACAATGCCCATTGAATTCGCCATAATCATCGCGATACCGACCGATTGGATGACCCTTCCGATAATTAATATCGTAAAGGATGGCGCAATCCCGTTAATCAGTGACCCGATAATAAATATCGCACCACCATTGATGAAAATATAATCTTTAGATAAAATATCACCAAAGTGACCAAATAAAACTAAGAGTACCGTCGTCCCAATGAGTCCCGCCTGAACCACCCACGTGGCTAAACTATTTGAAATATTCAAACTGGTTGAAATCTTCGGCAATGCTAAATTAATACTAGATCCCGCTAAACTTGTTAAAAATGAAAACATCCCTAAAACGATTACGGTCTGTATCCGTTGTGTCTTCATTTACGATTTACCTCCCTAACATCACTAAAACTGCTCGGTATTACCAGATCAGTAACACCGAGCAGTTCCTTTTAACTTCCTAAACTGTGGCAAATTTCTGAGCAGTGCGGATCATATTTGACACAAACCCGTATTCGTTATCAAACCACGTTGCTGTTTTAACAATTTGATGGGTTCCACTTGTGGTTACCTCTGTCAGAGTTGGATCGAATACCCCGCCATGGGTATCACCAATAATGTCGGATGAGACAATTTCTTCATCGTTCCAGCCATATGATTCGTTATCAATCGTGTGAGTTTGCATTGTCTGGTTGATTTGCGCCGCCGTCACACCATCAGTCTTTAAAACGGAGACTAGCTCGCAAACCGACCCATCAATCACCGCTACCCGTTGTGCATGCCCTTGCAGATGTCCGTCAAGCTCGGGAATCACTAGGCCAATTGCCTTCGCAGCTCCCGTAGAATGGGGGATTGTATTCGCTGATGCAGTCCGGTTCGGCCGTAATTTGCTACTCTTTGGGCCATCCAAAATCATCTGAGAACTCGTAAAGGCATGAATAACCGTCATAGTCCCAACTTCGATACCAAAATCTTGATTTAGCCAATAGGCCATTGGTGCCAATGCATTCGTCGTACATGACCCGGCAGATACAATTCGATCATCAGCCGTTAGCGTGTCATCATTGACATTGTATACAATTGTCTTAATCGGGCCTGCTGGTGCCGAGATCAATACTTTCTTCACTCCGGCATCTAAGTGGGCCTGCGATTTTTCTTTTGAAGTGTAGAACCCTGTGCATTCCAGAACTAGATCAACACCATCGTTAGCCACCCATGGTATTTCAGCGGCATCGCGTTGCGCATATACCCGGTATGACCGCCCATCAACAATGAGGGCATCATCCGTTGCTGAAACATCGTACGGAACCGTGCCATGTGTCGTATCATGTTTAAATAGATAAGCTAACATCGTGGGCGTCGTCAAATCATTAATTGCCGTCACCGTAATTTCGCTACTATTCAATTCCAAGATTCGTCGTAGTGCCAATCGACCAATTCGACCAAAACCATTAATCCCAATTTTTAACATCTCACTACCTCCGTAAATCAAACGATAAGCATCATGAAATTGCTTACATATTATCACAATTACAATTCAGTTGAAAGCCAGTTACCTCAAGTACTGTACAACGCGCCATAAAAGCGATTCACACCGTTCAATCGTGCATCAAAAGAGCTCCGTCAAGCGATAAACGGAACTCTCAACCAAAAGTAACGGTCGTTGGCTTGACCGATAGTGGCGCATGAGACTGTCTCCTTGAGAGACGTTGCTATCTTATCATTTTTCTAACGACTCCACGTATGAATCAATGATGGAAATTCCGCAATTTTAACTGTTTTTCAAAATTTAATCGAACAAAAATAAGGAATGCCATTGTAGTTTGGCATTCCTTATTTCTGGTTACATATTTCTTAGCTAAGCCATTGCTAACGTTTCAAGATAATCCCCAACGGCTACCCGTACTTCATGTAATAAAAATTTCTGACTTTCCGGTCGTTCATAGTCTGAAAAACCAGTAGCGGCCAAGGCATCATCTGCACGCTGCTGTGATTGTTGATACTGCTTTAAATCTTGCTTGTGGTGAACACCGTACTCGAAATTCTGGTATCCAAACCGCCAGCCACCAAGAACAATTTCAAATAAATCTTCTAAAGTTAGTTTACTTTTTGCTAGATCATATAAGTCATCCCAGCACTGCACCTGATTGCGTCGCACGATGGGCGTCGAAATGGTATCATCCATCGTCATGAATTCAACACTGTCAGCTTGGTTTAAAAAGCTAATTAGTTGATGAAATAATCGATTTTCAACTTCGTTCATGTTCTGATCGTCCACTTTAACGGAAACGACTGGATTAGCGGAAAACCGTAGTTCACGATCATTACTGGCAGCATGGATGCCGTTACGCATCCCCGCCACAAATAAATTCGCAAGTGGTTCCAACCACTGATCCACAGCTTGTTGCTCTAAACTTGTCGTTAAACTGCGCACCTCATTTTCCAATCTCTTCAATTGGACTTGTTCAGAATCAAACTGCCGTCCGGCAGGCCCAAAGAATAAGTTCATGTCGTTCCCTCCTATAGTGACTCAATGATCACCGGTTCATTTAATAAATCGTCTGCTATCACAATTATGCCTTAAATAAAATGGCCCGTACTGGACGCCTAAAGGGTCTAATACAGGTCGTCTTCAAGCTACGAAGTAGGCAATATTAAATTAATTTACATAGGAAATTATAGTTCCCCCACTTAACAAAATGTACTTATTTTCCATTTTTTCTCCATAAATCCCATTTTTTCCCACATATTCTCTAAAAAAATAGGATTGATTAAGTTTCCTCAATTCTATTAACAGTCAGACACTGATTTTACGTATCCCGATGGAATCGTTTTTGAAACCTTCATCGAGAGTGCCCGTCTAATGCCATTATTAATACCACACGAGTCATGATCAGCACTTTATAAACGAAAAACGAGGACAAAAAAACATCATCCAGAACTTGAATGTTAACATTCAAATCCTGAACGATGTCATGTCTTAATATAATATGCTTATTTAACAGCATCCTTTAAGGCTTTACCTGCTTTAAAAGCTGGTACTTTGGTAGCAGCAATTTCAATTTCTGCACCAGTTTGTGGGTTACGACCCTTACGAGCTGCACGTTCACGAACTTCGAAAGTACCAAAACCGATTAATTGCACTTTTTCGCCCTTAGTCAGTGCATCAGTTACCCCTGCAAAAACTGCATTGAAAGCTGCTTCTGCATCCTTTTTTGATAATCCAGTTGACTGTGCAACTTCTTCGACTAATTCTGCTTTGTTGGCCATATCAGAGTCACGCTCCTGTTTAATTTATTCTGCATCTTCATGCTGCATTTGCTATGGTAAGCTCTAAACGCCCTGAAAGCAACCATTTCGTGGATGAAAATCAATAATTTTATTAATATGTACAAAAAAATTCGCTATTTAATGAAATTAATCATTAAACAGCGAAATTCGTTAAGGCGTAACGATTGGGCTAGCTGGGTTCGAATAAAACAGAACTAAAGTTCACCTTTTTCATCCTATAAGCACTGATATATCAACGTTTTCTTAATTTCTTCATAGATTAGCCAATAAAAATGGCGCCTTGAATGGCGCCATTTTATTTTTTTAAATTGACGTTCATTGCTTACCTATGATGATATTTGCACCTTATTTAGTTAAATAATGAGTAAAAAACAAGTTCTATTAAATAGAAGGGATCTTTTATTACTATGAATAAACACAAATATTCGCTAAAGCACTTGTATGTTGGAACCAACGTAGAATGCAAACACCCTGTGAAGATACAAACTGACTCGCTAGGCTTAACATTCAGTGAGCTTAATTCTTGCACACAGTACACAATCGAAACAATTTCCACTAAGAAAATTATACTTGTTTCGTTTGATCAAAATTTTATCAAACACTATCTGCCATGCGATACTTTTGACTTACTTTTTGCACTCAATGCCCACCTCTTACGACTAGTCTAGTCTTCATTCTCAAGTAAATCGATTAATTTAAGCACCATCTCTGAAACATTTTTTCTTTTAGTATCAGACAAAGCAGTAAGTTTATTTATCAACTCCACGGTATACGGGTCCACCTCTGGCTCATCAAACAAATCTTTGATGTTAAGTCCTAGAGCTTCTGCCACACCCTCTAACTTTAAAACGTGTGAATCTTTCGCAGTACCCAGTTCTAGTCGTGAAATATAACTGTCTGAAACACCCGCAGCTTCGGCTAATTCTGCAATCGTTAATCCTTGTGCTATGCGATGCTGATGGATAATCTTACCGATTAACTCAAACATGCAATAACCTCCTGTACTGTGTCTTTATAAGTAAACGATAAATAACTTTCTTATTTATCTACATAGCACATAAGCATTATTTGTTCGCTTAAAATATTTCTTTTATGACGTATTAGTGTATAATTCTCAATATATATTAGTTTAAATTTAATTTACTATACGGGGAGATAGTTCAAACATGAAAACAAATAAAATCGTATCTTTAACTGCTGCTGCTACATTAGCTGGGGTTGCTGGGGCAACCTTAACAGCCAATGCTGACACCAATGCATCTTCTACATCCACTACAACACCTGTTATTTCAGATGCTGCTTCTGTTTTACCGGCCGATCAAAAGGCTGCGGCTCAATCGCAAGTCGATGCTGCTAGTTCTACTGTGGCTAGTGCCCAATCTGACTACAATACCGCTTCACAAGCTAATTCAACGGCCCAAGCCAGTGCTAATTCGGCCAGTGACGCCTTAAGCAGTGCCAACAACACGCTCTCAGACGCCCAGACCAGCGAATCCGCCGCTGAAGCTACTGCTTCGCAAGCAACGCCAGAAAATATCGCTGCTAAGTCGGATGCCATCTCAAATGCTCAAAGCACGGTTGCCAGTGACCAAGTTGTAGCTAGTTCCGCCGCTACTCAAACCAGTGCTGCACAATCAGATGTAAATTCAACTTCTGACGCCGCAACTTCAGCCAGTGATGCCGTTACCGCGCAACAAAGTTCAGTGACTTCAGCATCTAATGCCGTTTCCAGTGCAACTGATAATTTAAACAGTGCTAAGAATTCTGCTTCGGATGCCGCTAAAAATGTAAGTGCCGCTAGTGATGCCGTTCAATCAGACACCAAAGCAACCTCAACTGCGCAAACAAATGTTAACTCAGCAAGCTCAGAATTAAATTCAGCCAGTGATGCAACTGTCGCTGCTTCAAATGCTGCTAAGAACGATTCAACTGTTGCTGCTCTCTCCGATGCACAAAAGAACGTCGCCAGTGCAACTGCGGCAAATGATTCAGCAACTTCAGCGGTTAACGCTCAACAAAAGACCGTCAATAGTGATTCTGACGCGGTTTCAAATGCTCAGACGGCTTTGAATAATGCCGATGGCACGAAATTAGCTCAATCAGCTGCTGCTTTGAGTTCTGCTGTGGCTAAGGACTCGACAGCTGTCCAAACTAATACTAAGGCCGTCAGTGATGCGACAGTTGCTAATACCAGTGCTCAAAGCGTCTTAACCGCTGCTGAAGCTGCGAGCCAAAAAGCTGATGCGTCAGTTACAACGGCTCAAAATGGTGTCACCACTGCTCAATCAAATGTGACTGCTGCTCAAAAGGACGTTGATGCTACGAACAGTTCAATTTCCGCTTTGGAAAACCAAGCTACAGCTTCAACTAAGAACTCGCTTAAGGTGCCTGCTGGATATACTGCAGACTTATTAACCAGCGGTAACAGCGACGCTATTGAAAACATTGCTAAGAATGGTATGAACCAAAATTATGTTACTGAAAATGCTGCTGATAAAAACGTAACTTACAAGATTTCTGATTTAAGTAACTTACCTAACGATGTACGTGTTGAATTATCACAATTTGCGGCACGTGTTGTTAACAGTGTTCGTGAACAAATGGGTATTGTTGATGCTAAAGTTACTCAAGGCATCGTAAATGCTTCTGAAAATGTTGCTAAGGGGTACGATTCAGACAACTGGAACATCATGGATGGTACAGAAGCACATAGTAATCATGATATGACTCAATTATCTAATGCCGCTACCGCTAATGGATTAAGCACCCTAGGTGAAGCAATGAGTGCTGGTTATATTCAACAGTTAACTTATACCCAATCAGATACTAATTTAGTAACTCTGGATCAATTGAAAGAATCAATTTACAACACGATTCGTGACATGTTGTTTGATGATGCCACATCGCTCTGGGGACATTCTCAATCATTGACAAGTGCCAACTCAGGATGGTCATTACCTACCGAAACAGTTATGGGTCTATCCATTGATAACTTTGGTCAAATTCACATTAACATGACTGATACTGCTAGTTTTGCTGGAACGGATGTTGCAATTGTGGCTGACGCCACCAAGTACGACGCTACTGAATACCCAGTCAGCACCGACTCGTCAGCCACACAAACTCAACTCGCTACTTTGAAGACCACATTAGCTTCACAACAAAGCAAGTTGACCACGGCTAAGACGGCCTTAGCTACGCAACAACAAAATCTGAAGACGGCTCAGTCAAATCAGACCGCGGCAAAGAAATCATTGTCAGATGCGCAAACTGCTGCTGATAAAGCCGCTATCACGCTGAAGACCAGTCAATCAAATTTGGCCACTTCAAAGACCCAATTGGCCAACGACCAAAAGGAACTCACCAATACGTCCGCCGCATTAGCTACCGCTACGAAAGATACGGCGACTAAACAGGCCGCATTAACCGCTGCTAAAGATCAACTCGCTAAAGATACCGCTACGCTAAATACTTTGAAGTCCACAGCTTCAGCAACCAGCGCTGATTTAACGAAGGCCAATCAAGCATTGACCAATGCCCAAAATAACGCCTCCGCTGCCGCTAAGGCTCTAGCCACCGCTCAACAAAATCAAGCGGATGCTCAGGCTAAGTTGGATCAGGCCAAAAGTTCATTAAAAGCTACCCAAGTTCAGGCTGCTAAAGATGCTCAGGCTTTGACGGATGCCCAAGCTGCTGCAAAGACCGCAAACGAAAATGTCACGGCTAAGCAAGCCGCTTTGGACGCCGCTAACCAGACCCTCCAAAGTGCCCAGTCAACATTAGCTGATTTGCAAGCCGCTGCGGACAAGGCCAACAGCGCCCTAACTGCTGCGAAGAAGGTCTTGGTTGATGCCACATCAACGCAAAAGAGTGCCGATGATCAAGTGGCCGCCGATCAAGCGAAAGTCGATCAACTCAAGCAAGAATTGAGCGATCTGGAAAATGCCCCAGCTAACCTTGCTAAGGCCCAACAGGCGGTCACCGATGCGCAATCTGCCGTTAACGCCGCCCAAAGCGCTTACGACTTGGCTAAATCTAACGCGGACGCAACCGCTGAAACGTTGGCAACCGCTAAGGACGTGCTTGATCAAGCCCAAGCGCAACTCGACAGTGCGAACACCTTGTTGGCTCGTTGGACGCGGACCAATGATTTGTATAACCAATTCAAGACATTGGCCGCCGAAGCCCCCGCTAAAGTTGCTGCTCGTAAAGCCGCTGAAGAGGCTGCTGTAAAAGCAGCCGAACAACAGGCCGAAAAGAATGCTTCTCAAACAAGTTCTAAGAACAATTCCGGTTCTGCTGTGACTGATAGTCAAGGAAACGTGGTCTCACGTGCTAGCTATAAAGCTGCCCAATCAAGTGACTTCACCTCACCAGTCGCTGGTTCATCGAATGCCATTTCTGGTAACACGGCAAACTCGACTTCATCAACTAAGTTGCCGCAAACTGGTAACCAAAATGAAGCAGGACTCGTTGGCCTCGGCATTGCCTCGATTATGATGATGTTTGGCTTGAGCAGCGTATCTAAGAAGAAACGTGTTTAATATTTGAATTTAAAAAAAAGGCACTTCCGAAAAGGAAGTGCCTTTTTTTACTTATCCTAATTTTTCGCCGAGTTCATATCGAGTTGACATGTCTGCAAACTGATAATCAAATTCACTCCAATCAGGGAATTTACCTGCAAGCCATTTATATACAATGTCCTCAGGAATATCTCCACGACTGCTTGCCCATCCAACTACGGAAGCCATTGCATTATGCCGATTCCCCTCTTCGAAGGTTAACCCCTTTTTATCAGCGTAACTTTCCAACATCTTATCATAGCCAGTTTTAATAGGAATCACCTTGTCACTAGTACTTTCTGCTTCGTCACTAGTATTTTCTACCTCCGCTGCCAGTTCTTCGGCATATTTCTTCATAACCCATTGTTCCTGAATACTTTGCGTGACGACATCAAATAAATACAACGATTCATCAGAAACATCATTTAAAATGGAAGGATCAGTCATTGTGATTACTTTTCCGCTTCGATAAATTTCAATATTCTTTTTTAAGAATGTTCCCTGAAAAGACTTACGTTTATCGCAAATGCGATGAAACTCATGTACATCATTCCGATCAACACTGAAGTAGTGACGTCCCGTACCAGAAATTGACTTCTCAGAAACTAATCCACGTAATTCTTTTAATCCAATCAAATCACTTGAGATATCACCGTCGTCGACATCCATTACAATTAATGGTACATCCTTGTCAAGGTTAAGTCCAATTTCATATTTATAGCCATCATTTCGTTTGTTCATATAATCTTTCTCAACACAAACTTCTTTGTAACTAGCTAGACTGCGATTTCTTTCATCTGAGTCAAAGCTGCCAGTTAAGGGACGAATAATCTGACCATTGAAGTACATGGGTTTCTTTTGTAAACCGCTGTGCGTACTATCACTACTTTCAATCCGACTCAAACACCATTTTCTGAATGAATCATCAAAAAATTTTGATTTCTTTTTTGGATGATCCTTCGATCCTTCCACAAGGATTTCATATTTTTTTTGCTGCCAACTCGCCAGTAGTTGCTTTTTATCGAGACCATGCATAAAATCTGACGACAGACTACCTGGTTTCATGTTTTTTAAATCAATGCGATGTACATTGCTCTTTGAAGTATGTTTTCGAACCGGATCAATCACAGGTTTATTCGGATCTTTCCCATACATTGCATTGAAGCGTTTAAACAAAGCTGCAAGTAGCTTATAAAACTTAGGTGCACATGCTTCAAGTAGTTGTGCATTAGTTAGTGAATTAGTCGAAATACGTTCACCAATCTCTGACAACATGGGGGCAACAGTGCGATTCGGAAACGCAGATAAAATCTCTTTTTTCGAATGATAGCCGGTACCAAGTGATTCCACTGCTGCTTTCAATCCGTCAATTTCATCGGATGTACTTTCACTCATGACTTCAGCGGTGTAGGACTCTTCCCAATGGCACAGCTGAACCCTCCCAGCTTGATCTGTGTGGTCGTACACGTAAGCAACCTGATTTAGAACTTGTTGTAAGAAAGACATGGCCTCTTCCAAGTCATCCTTTGCAAATGGTGATGTTTTCAACTTGTCGACGTGGATCATAACGAATCGACGTGAAGAACCGTTAGGCAAGACATCTTGTTCATTCGTTGTCATAATTAAAGGTTGGGTTCGAGCAACATCATAGGCGGGAAGATATTTCTTATTCACATGCCAAGTGGCTGTTGTGGCAATGTTTCGAGCTAAGCTATCACGCCTTTTTAAATCTGAACTTTTCAGCTCATCCCAAAGAATTAAGGATGTCGATTCAATGCTGCGAACTTTATCACCGTTTGTTAAATCATCCCATGAACTAATTGGCAAATAATCAAGTCGATCATCAAGTTTTCCAAGTAATATTGACATAGCAGACTTTCCAACCCCTTCTTTGTCCGATTGCAGGATTGGAACGACGGAAAAGTTATCTGGCCTCTTGGGGTATCTAGTTGCTTGATACCATTGAAAGAGCATGGTGAGGTATCCGAGTGTGCTTACAATCGGTTTTTCAACCTTGAAAAAGTGACTCAATACAAATGGTAATCGATCCTTATGATCCCATTCGTTCGGACGAAAAGCATTGGGATTCGGACAAGTCGAGTAACTCACACTTGCAATCTTTTTCAATTCAGAATACACAACCGTTGAATCCCAACTTTTATTAGGTTTCGCAAGTGCGTACCGATGCAGACATGCAGTTATTAACCGATCTAATTGATCGGAATCAATAGAGTGCAGTTTTCCATTATTCAGCGTGATATATAGTGCCCCATCTGATGTTGAATGGAACGAATACATCGTTGACAAGATAATAGCGAATTGCTGAGTTGTCTTACGAACGAAAACATCACCATTGGGGGTAACGATTGGGTCGAAAGTATTATCCAGCGACCGGAACATTTCAATTGGAATTTTAACCGAAAAATTCATTGGTTGCTCGGATTCACTGGCAAATCCCTGATCTTCACCTTTTTTACTCGCTTTTTTAAAAATAAACTCAGTCATATTATGACCTCCCATTGTATTTTCAGCCTTAAAAATTAAAGCTTGGCGCTATTATGCACCCCACGATGGATGATCTCCTAGGACGCGTTCCGTATGAAATCTTCTTTATATGTCGCCATTAGTAGCCAAAATCAAAGGAAACAACTAATTTAACGAACATAATTTTTATTTTTACAGTTATATACATACAATGGATGAACCAACTGAAACTCGGGTGTACTGCTATAAACTCAGGTATTCATCCGCGAAAAGCTACTAATATCAACTGTTTCATGATAGGTGTGAAGGGTTGAATGACGAAAGCCATCATAACTTTACTTTGTCACGGGTACTACGAACAAAATCATAAGATCTGATTGCTAAGTTTATGCTCTTATTTCATTCATCCCTTCATGAAACATGTCTAAGTACCGCTACATCAACTTATTTTTCAGTGAAACCATATAATTTCGTGGATTCATCAGTATTCATATACATTCACTTTTATTTTGTTCGTATTAAATTTCAAATTCATCGTCAAAATCCTTTTGATTTTTCGAACTGTTATTTACATTGTCGTATCGATATTCATCCACAATACCACTATATATTTTACTATACGTTTGAAAATCGTATTTATACAACCGATGTCCAATCTTTGCATTCATAGTGTCTATCACTTCGTTTTTATATGCGTCGTAAAAATGTTGCTTCCTATCAATGGTGTTTTCTCGATGATCTAGTCTGTTACTTCGTTTCATAAACGCGTTAACTACTGATTGTGTAAATAATTTAACGGACTCACCAATTGATAAATTTTTTGATGTATCTCGATTGGGTTCAAAATCACCTTGAAATATGTTTTTAGCCTTTTCTGAGGCGCTACTAAGTTCTTGTCGTGTCAGTTTTTCTGTCCTATGAAATTTATCTTCTCTTTGCTGAAGCCTTAATTCGCGTTGTTTTAACTCGTCTTCTCGATTGGTGAGTTGCTGCTGTTTCAACTCATTTGTTTTATGTTGATCATCAAGCACCTGCTGATCATGTTGTTTTTTCAACTGCCATTCCATCTTTTCCTTTTCTAACAGTTTACGCGCGTTACGGAAAATCGTTAGTGCTGTATCTGTGATCCAAGAAAACGATTGGGACTTCAAATATTTTATCTTTTCGCCATTGGCCTGCAACGCATTAGATGTATGTTTACCGTCTTTGTGTTCAGTAGGTTGTAGCTTAACCACAAATTCGATCAGTTCATCTTTAACTTCTTTTTTATTCGCTTGAAAGTCTTTTTGGCCCTTTTCAAGGATCCACTTTTGTTCATTATTTTTTCGTTCATCACATTTGACTTGCTGGGCTTCATGATCGAGTTCTTTCATTCGTTTCTTGTAATTCCGTTCATTCTGTTTATCACGCTTATACTGCTCAGGTGTCCGTTGAACTCCGTCTGAATGGCCCTTAATGCGCTTATAATCAAACCCATGTTCATTCATTACCTGAACAGTATATTTTTCAAGTGCGTTCAATTCCAGATCGTGGTACATGCCTTTTACGATAGTTGTCTTGTTCGTTAAGACTCGATGCCCACTTTTGTTAATGTATGATCCCTTAATTGATCGTCCTTTATCCGTTTTATAATTATCCCAACGATTATTCCAATCGGATTCATACTGTGGTAACAGCTTACCGTCTGATGTGACTGCATCTTCACCATATAAGTACTTCTGCACTAAGTTTTGTTTAACCTGTGTGGTATCGAATGTCCTATTGCCATAGCGATCTTTTCCAACATGTAGTTCTGAAGACTGTAAGTGTTGAGTGCCTTGCTCATCACTATCTATTTCCGCAACTAAAACATTTTTATGCAGACTGCGATATTCATTTGAATTGAAATACCTAATAAAGCTTTCACGTTCGGCTTGTCGATACTTATTCAATGAATTAGCACTCTGCTTTTTTACATATTCGTAAACGTCAATATTGCTCAAATATAACAACGTCGAGGTAATGGGGATGCCATTATTATGTTTCAACAAATTAATTTGAATACTTGCGTCTTTACGACGATCATCACTTTTGCCAACTAGATTATTAGCGAGTCCCTTGCGAATCATCTTTGTCCGATTAAATAGATACCCATTCCAATTACCATATCGCTTATTCGCTTGGGACTTATATGGATATTGTGCATCATGAGCTTTTACGCCAGTATCATCTAAAAATCCTAAGCGAAGCATCATTTCTTTCGCATTTTTCGATGGGGGTAACATATTATCATGGTACGTTTTTAGCACTGTAATATCCGGTACACTTGAATTATCAAACCGCCGCCAGTAATGTTCACCCTTATGCCGTGCAACATGTGCGTCAAGTAAATCTTGATCAGACGATTTGTAACCACTTGAATTTGTCATCATCGATTTTACTTCCATTCGAAACATCTCCATTTCAATTTAGTTGTTTCCATAAAATGCTTCCTATTCGGTCGCATTTTATTAAATTGAATAGCTGGTTCAAATTCTAAAGCCTGTTATTCGCCCCTTAATTTAATCATAAAGATCTAGAACGAGTCCACGATTGGTGGAGGCCCAAAACGTAAATTCTTTGATACATATTATCCCGTATGTGGTAGTAAGTAACTTACTACCACACGGGCTCTTCGAGGACCGGTTGCACCGGACGGCAGCCTAGCAGCTGGCAACCTATTCGTTCATGAGTTTCATCTCATGAACTCACCAAATCGTCGCAATGTCCGGATTTGCATTCTGCAAACTGGTCAAAGCTCCTCACCAATCGCCACGAGCTGACCGTCAATTACTTTAGTAATTGGACTCCATTCTTCGAATGGTCAACCGTTCGCTCATTACCAAATATCATATTATTTCTAATATGATATCTGCCCTCAAAAACCAAAGTACTCGATTCGCCCAGCTAAAGTCATTTTGGCCTCCCACGCGCGGTACCTGAAAATCATCTACAAGATTTAAAATATAAATACAATCTGTAGATTGTATAGAAAAACAAAAAGGAAGTTGATAACAATGAAGTTACCACCAACGATTGAAATCAATAAAAATATTCAGACATTAGTCCCAGTATTCGAAATTGGGAGTGTCAATCTCGAAATGTCCGATCTTTTGGAAGAACGTTTGTTTAACTCACATGATGAATTTATGCGCTTCGCAGATAATGCTACTGTAACAAAATTTTTCCCACAGTTAACAGGTATCAACGATGAATTCGTGAAAACTCCGTTAGAACGCCAATGGGCACTCAACGATTTTGAAGAAATTATCGTCTCCTCCGGACTCGAACGACTGGCACAGATGCTATATACACGCGACCTCAGCAACCTTACCCTGACCGACTGTGTAATTCTGTCCCGTTTGTCACTTCTTCCTTCACAAGACCCGTTCCATTTGGCCGCATCTGAATTATTTCAGGCTCTTGGTAATGCTTTAGCAAATGAAACCAATAAAAATATTTCAGATGGTTAGGATCATCCGAAATATTAATAAATCGCAAGAGCTGTAAAGCCGTTATAAACGGCTTAGATCAAACATGGCTTTAAAAAAATGTAAAGGATCTGAAAATTATGGCAATTACGGTTAATGATTTACAAATTGGAGATATTATCACAGCGCCTCAAACCACAAGCGTTCAAATCGACACGATTGGAATCTGCTGGTCAGAATTTGAAAGTAATGTGAAATACAAAATCACCGGAATAAACCCGAAGGAGATTCACCTGATCGACAAACAAGAAGATGGTATCCAACGGAATGTTCCAGTTGACACTCAACACTTTCTGTTAGCAATTGACAGCGCCGACTTGATGGTTAATTCTCGATAATTGATAACATGCAAAACTCACAAAAAAAAAGGAGAAATAAACTTATGTCAACCGAATATGATATTTTAAATTTTGTAAAGAACTTAAAAAGTGATGGTTACAAAATGTCTGAAAAGAATATTGAAGAATTGAATGAACTTTCAAAGAATTTGGAATACATGTTCAATTCTCATTTATATAACGTACTTAATGCGGTCTACACTCCTGGTGAAGAATTGGATTATATCGATCCCTTTGAGGAATTGACCCACGATATTTACATGGAAATGCTTAAAGTACGGTTTTTAGTTCATCAGATTAAAGGTGAGGATGATTATCTTTGGAACATGTAGCTACGGTCATAAAATGTCCCTAACCACTAATCCTTAATAGTCATTTTGGTACGGCATACGCGTTATGTGATTTAGATCTTCCCTTGCTATACTTGGGTTAAACAAGCAAAGGAAGGTCTTTTATTATGGATCAAATCAAGATCACACTAACAGATCAACAATTAACTCAAATTATCAATGGAACCACCAAAGCAATCACGAAACAGCTTTCGCTTGATGTCGACAATTACTTCGGACAAAAACGTTATATGAATAAAAAAGAAGCTTGCAAGTATTTGGAGGTTTCGGCTGGGACATTGTCAAAATGGGTTTCAGAAGGCTTACCCGAAATTCGATATGGCAAAAGCGTTCGCTATGATCCAACCGATCTTAATAATTTTATGAATCAACATAAGGTAATTTTACAAAGTAGGTGAAAATATTGGCAAGTATCAAATCATATCTAGACAAGCATGATCATAAAAAGTGGGAAACCTATGTTGATCTTGGCAAGGACCCAGCAACAGGCAAACGGTTGCGTCCACATAAACGTGGTTTTAAGTCCACTAAAGAGGCTGAATTATGGGCCGCTGAAAAGGAACTTGATTTTAAGAAAAACGGATACTGGTCAAAAGGTGGACTCACCTTTGAAAAATTGTATTGTAAATGGTTGAAAGACGAATATTGTCAGCGAGTAAAAGAATCCACATATGCCAAGACCACAGACAATTTTCGATTGCATATACTCCCCTACTTCGGTAATTTAAACGCTGAAAAAATTTCAGTTGGCTTTTGCCAAGGTATTGTTAACAACTGGTTTAAATCGAATCTCAAACAGTATCCACGTTTTAGAACCTATGTCAGTAATGTTTTTGACTTTGGTGTCAGAATGGAATTGATCAATCGTAATCCCATGGAAAGAACAAGCATCCCTCGACAGAAGAAAACTAATAACTTTAAAATTGATGAATATTATGAAAAATCAGAGTTAGTTAAATTTTTGAAAAGTGCCAAAGCAAATGGTAATCCGGAAGCATTTATGTTTTTTAGATTACTCGCCTATACGGGTATGCGTAAGGGCGAAGCACTTGCACTCACCTTTGATGATGTTAACTTTGAAAAACGTGAGATATCTATCAATAAAACACTGTCACAAGGTATAGACGGAAAATTAATTCTTCAAACTCCTAAAACAAACACAAGTCTGAGAGTCATTTCAATAGACAGCGAAACCTTGAACTTTCTAAAACAATGGTACAAGGATGTCACATTTAAATTTGAAGTACTCGGAACGCCACACAAGACATCATCACAGCTCATATTTCCAAATGAAAGTAATGAATTAGCCCAACCATCATTACCCGATCATTGGAATCGAGCAATCTGTGAAAAATTTAAATTAAGAAGAATTAAAATTCATGCCTTTCGGCATACATTCTGTTCCTTATGTGCCGAAGGTGGTATTGATATTCCAACAATTTCAAAAATGCTAGGGCATTCCGATTTAAAAGTAACAACTGAAATTTATCTTCACGCAACTCGTAACAATCGAAATAAAGCTATTACAGAATTTGCAAAATTTATGAGCGCTTAGTAAAGGCCACTATAAGGTCTTTTTATTTTACCCAAATAAGGGCCTAAAACTGGTGCCAAGATACTAAATTCCACCTAAAACTGGTGCCAATCCTAGCGCCAATTACTTCAAATATAATGTTATTTGGTCATTTATTAACGTAATAAAAAAACCGCTATACCAACGATTAATCGCTGTATAACGGTCCTTAAGGCGTAACGATTGGGCTAGCTGGGTTCGAACCAGCGCATCACGGGATCAAAACCCGTTGCCTTACCACTTGGCTATAGCCCAAAGATTCGTACGTGTAAACACTAACTCGTTTACCCGACAAGAAATATTATACAAAAAAACATAGGTTCTGACAAGCAAAATTTAAAATTAATTTTTCAACATCTATTAATTACTTGCAATTAATAGTCGATCATCGTTAGAATGGTCGTATTAACTAATAACTGGAGTTGAATGGATTGAATAACGTCCCTATCTTACACCTCATTATCTGTGCGTTTCTTGTCATTTACGGCCTCCGTGGGCTAATCCGTACCCGCTACATGCGAACCTATTACGAAAAAATTGATTTTGCTCGCTATGCGGTTCTCATGCTCATCTCTGGCGCCTACCTAGCCACTTCTTTACTGAGCGTCACCGTTGTTTTCATTGGCTTAATCATTTACATGTACCTGAGTCGAATGCGATTCAAGCATGAAATGGAAGATAAGAGCAAGTAAATAACACGATTGTCGCCCCGTTATCTTATTTCCGAGCGAGCCTGTTTTTTTAATCGTCTCATCAGGTAATGGCGCCAAAACAAAATGTCCTCTAATTGCTAGACACAGTCTAACAGTTAGAGGACATTTTATTTAATTAGTTATTTTTATTACGGACTGAACTATGACGATAACCATATCCGAAATAGACAAACAATCCAATAATGAGCCAAATGAAGAAGGCCACCCACGTAAATAATTTTAATTCCAACATTAAAATAACACACAAAATAAAGGAAATAATCGGTAATACGGGATAAAACGGCACCTTAAATGCTGAATCAAGGTGTGCAAAATCCGGGCTCCGTCTCAAGAACACAATCCCGATTGAAACCATCGCAAACGCAAACAAGGTCCCAATGTTGACCAACTCCGTAATTTTATCAATGGGGATAATGCATGCAAAGATACTCCCAACAATCCCAAAAACCCATGTATTAACAACCGGTGCATGACTTTTGGGGGCTAGTTTACTAAAGAATGGTGGTAGTAACCCATCACGGCTGATTGCAAAAACTAATCGTGTGCCACCGTAAAGAAACACAATTAACACCGTAGTCATGCCGATAACAGCACCTAACGATACAATTCCTGAAACCCAGTCTTGATGAATAAAATGTAAAGCATACGCCACGGGATCCGCAACGTTTAATTTGGTGTACTTAACAATCCCCACCAATACGGCCGACAAGGCAATATACAGTACCGTTGCGATTAATAATGACCCAATAATGCCAATTGGCACATTGCGTTGTGGTCGCTTCACCTCTTCAGCGGCCGTTGAAACGGCATCAAACCCAATGTAGGCGTAGAAAGCTACCGCGGCACCAGAAACCACCCCTTTAACACCAAATGGTAAGAACGGGCTGTAGTTTGCCGGCTTAACGTAGAAAACGCCCACCACAATAAAGAGCACGATCACAATGATTTTAAGAACCACCATAATGGCATTCACCCGAGCCGATTCACGAACCCCACCCGAAAGTAACAACGATAGGATCATGATAATCACAAACGCGGGTAAATCGAAAAAGGCCCCTGGATGACCGGCTGTCCCGTACGCAGCCGTCAACGCTTCCGGCATGTGAATGTTCAACCCAACCAAAATATTTTGAAAATACGCTGACCAACTTGCCGCCACTGCAGATACCGAGAATAAGTATTCAGACACTAAGGCCCATCCTAAAATCCAGGCGATGAACTCACCAAACACAGCATAAATATATGTATAGGCACTTCCGGCTAACGGGATCGTCGAAGAAAATTCAGAATAGCAAAGTGCGGCGAGTGAACACACAACTGCGGCTAACACAAACGCCAACATCGCGCCTGGCCCAGTATACTTAGCGGCAATAATGCCGGGCGTAATAAAAATTCCGGCCCCCACAATCGCCCCAACACCCATGGTAATTAAACTAAACGCTGTTAGTGATTTTTCCAAACCAGTTTTCTTGTAAATATCCGTTGCAATATCTTTGCGGATAAATAAACTTCTCTTATTTTTCATAAAGGCCTCCTTAAAGAATATCGAATATTCTATTTTAAGATATTTGCAACAATTACGTCAATTATCCCCTAAAACTTGAAGATGTCAAAAAAGCTCCCATTAATCTGATACATTTAAAGTTGACAATAGTTAAGATTAATTGTTCGTCATCACATCATGGTTAAGTTTGTTAACCGATTCTCAATATTCAATTAAGATTCTTCAAACCTCACTTAAGTATAGACCATTTCTTAGCATTTTTTAATTTTATTTTTAATCCGATTATTATTTACTAATCCATAGGCCAGACATTAACCCGTAATAAGGCTAATATTGCATAATTATATTTCTCATAATCTATTAATTTTAATTAAAAAAGCCCCACCAATTTGGTGAGACTTTACCGACAATCTTTCTATTCTGCTTGTGTATCTCGTAGTACTAGTGCAAGTACTAACCCCACCAGTTCAATCGCCAACATCAGTATAAACGTCACTCGAAAACCACTGATTTGCGCGACACTGGCTGCGACACCGCTCACATTCTGCTGTTGAGTGACCGTCGTCAAGACTAACGTTGCAACTGCCACCCCAGTCGATCCTAAGATTTGTCGAATCGTTGTTGTCACTGCGGTCCCATGGGGTACTAGCTGAGTTGGTAACGCGTTGGCCCCCATCGTCACCGCGGGCATCATTACAAATGCGTTGCCCCCTTCGATAATCATGGCACAGCCCATCATAATCCAGATATTAAGCTGCTCTGTTAAGACGGTTACCAGCAGCCACCCCAGCACAATCAGTCCCATCCCCGTCAACATGACGCGCCGAAAGCCAACCTTATCTGCCAGCTTACCTGTGAGTGGATTCAAAATACTTAAAAATACAGCCGCCGGCACAAGTGCCAACCCGGAAATTAATGGCGACACGCCGAGTACTTCCTGATAATACAGGGGAAAAATGATCGTTGTCACGATCAAAGCAACGTACGAAATGGCCGTTAAAATGACCGCTAAATCAAAATTAATGGTTTTCATCACCCTGAGTTCAAGAAGTGGCGTAGTTAAGTGAAATTGTCGGATGACGAACCACACTAAGGCGCCGACGCTCACTACCAAGAGCATGCTATTTTTGCCCCAGTCGACATTTTTCTGGCCAATTTGATTAATGACGTACAAAACTCCGATCAATCCAACCGATAAAATGACAGACCAGTAATCCAAGTGACTGCTCTTTTGCGGCATTACATCCCGAATCAGGCCCCCCAGTGCCCCCACAAAAACAAGTGAGATCACTAGCATAAAAACAACAAATAGGCCCCGCCAGGAAAAGTAATTCAGCACAATGCCTGAAATGATTGGTCCACAGGCTAACGCGGACCCCATTACCAATCCGGCCATCCCCATTGTCTTGCCACGTTGGTGCTCATCAGTAATTGTCAGCAGTACCGACTGAAATGACGGAAACAAGACGCCGACAGCGATCGCTTCCATTATTCGACCAACCATCATCACCCAAAAAGACGGGGCGAGAACAATCACTAAAGTGCCAGCATCAAACACAAGTAATATCGTCAAAAAGAGACGCTTAAAGTTCACATTATTGAGCAACCACGGGCTCATCGGCATTGTGACACACATAATCAGCATAAAACCAGTCGTTAACCACTGAACCGTCGACGCAGAAATATCAAAATACCGCATCAGGGTCGGATAGGCGGTAGACAACGATGACTGACTAATCGACATCGTAAACGTTCCTGCCAACAAAGTAATCACAAACCATAACCGATTATACTTTTTTCCAGTTCGATCAATTGCATTCATTACTATGGTGCCTCCCAAAAATTCTGCTCTCTTCTATTCTAATACACCCCTTGGTAATCGCAAGCTAACCCTTTTTTATAGTTTAAGATGCTCGATTTCACGTTTAAGCTGTTGTAACGCCCCACTATCGGCATCTGGATCTGCCATGAGCCGATCGTATTTTAATTGCAGCAGTGGTAACTTAGTTGCCGGCCGGGCCTGCAAAACCGTCTTTGCGGGATCTCTAAGTAGCTGATGCTCAATCACCACTCGACGGGTCGCTACTTGATTAACAAATGCCTCATCGTGAGAGACAAACAAAACCGTACCCGGATACGCCACTAAATAATCTGCGAGTGCCGCCAACGCCTGATCATCCAGAAAATTCGTTGGTTCGTCAAGAACCAACACATTACTATCACTGATGATCACACTTAAAACTTGAAGCTTAACGCGTTCGCCACCACTCAGGGTATCAATTCTCTGGTCATACACATCCGCATGCACCCCAAAGGCCCCCGCAATTTGACGTGTGCGGTCATCATCAAGCACTACAACCTGACTTAATAGTTGCCAAACAGTCAGTTGACCATCTAATTGGGTTAAATCCTGATTAAAATATCCTACTTTGGCCCGTGGCGATATTTGCGTCTGCTGATTATGACCAATGATCCATGTTATCAGTGTTGATTTACCACTGCCATTAGGCCCCATTAGGGCGAGCCGCTCGCCTGGTTTAAGCGCCATCGTGGCATGTCGCAATAGCATATGACCGTTGCGTTCCAGCATTAAATCATCGGTTCTCAGTACGGTTTTACCATGAAATACCGGAAAATCGGTTGGCATCAATTTAATTTTTGCACTCGTAACTGGCTTAGTCACTTTTACTTGTCGCTCTGCACGCTTCAAAAGTGCCTTCGCGCCCTGCTCCATCTTTCCGGCATTTTGCTCCCGAATGGATTTAGTATTGGCCCGTTCAAGACGCCCCATTCGTCGACTTCCCCGGCGAATTTTTTGAGCTTTTTGTTGTCGTTGTTGTACAGCCTGTTTAAGCCGGCGCTCCTGACGATGCTGCCGTTCGTATTCTTGCTGCTGCCGCTCGGTTATCTGCTTCTGATCACGGCAATACTCATCAAAGGTACTGTTAAATTCATGAAAAGTTTGATCTTCAATCGCCCATATTTTAGTTGCAATTTGGCGTAAAAAATTTTGATCATGAGAGACTACCAATAAAGTTCCAGCATACTGCTTAATTTTTGAAACTAACCAACTTTGATGTTGCTGATCCAAGTTGGTGGTTGGCTCATCGAGAATTAGGATAGCTGTTTTGGCCGCCAGCGCAGTGCGTACCTTTGCCATCACAGTCTGGCCCCCACTGCGCTCATCAAACGGCAACACTTGATCAACAATCATCACTGACTGTGCTACGTGTCGCTGCCCAGTAAATGCATGACTATCCCCACTGATTATTTTCATTAAAGTCGTCTTGCCAGCGCCATTATGGCCAACAATCCCGATCACATCCCCGGTACTTGCCGTCAACGCTGTCGCCGAAAACAAAAACTTCCCCGCTACCGTTGCTTCAATATCTGTTAATTTAATTTGTTGCATATCGCCATCTCCTCGCGTTGGAACCGAATCGATGAGTGCACACAAAAAGCATACCCGTTTCCAGGTATGCCGACTATTTTGAAAAACAGCCTGCACGAATCCTAATCAGTTCCAATCATATTTGGGATTTATCGATCGACTCGATAAATTAAAAATGAGTTGAAATGATTAGATGCGCATTGGCTGAATTCCTCCGTATTTTCAAAAGTTATTCTCACTATAGCATATTAGTTAGATTCATGCTACCGCGAGTTCTTCATTGTCCTCTCTTTGGTTTACCAATATTCGCCGGATAAACCGATCCTTTTAGATCATTCTTGGCATAACGGGCCGACTAAAGTAGTAGCCTTGTCCAAACATAATCCCTAGTCTCTGGGCCAGTTCAAAATCTTCCCGACTTTCAATTCCTTCGAGAATCAATTGCTTTTTATTGATATTCATCAGCGTTTGCCACTCTTGAATGATAAATGACGTATCACCTAGTATCTGGTGTAAGTTGAACTTCACGCCATCGACATAGGGTACAAAGTCAGCTGACGAGTTTAGCCCTGGAAGTTTTAATTCATCGTCAATCATAATTCGAATACCTGCATTACGATAACGACGCCCAAATGCTTGCAGCTGTGTCATCGATGGCAGCGCACTAATTTCTACCGTTAAGCAATGCAGTTGCGGCGTCTGTTTCACGAATAAAACTAATTGTTGGCAATTTTGTTCATTCGCAAATTGATTAACGGTCAGATTAATACTCAGTGATTTAACCTGTAATTCGCCGAGTAAGCGTTCCATTAAGGAGACTTGTGTCGTGATGCCGAGGTCAAATTGGACCGGCAAACGCCACTTTCCCTGATCAAAAATGCGCATCAGGAGCTCTTCACAGACGATTTGCTGCGTCGGCAGTTCGATAATCGGTTGCGTGAAAAACGTGTGCGTCACAACCACAGTTGCAAATGGGTTGGCATCTAGTGTTTTTCCGTCAATGGTAATACAGTTTCGCCCATGCTGCTTCGAAACATATAGACTATCATCCGCACGCCCATACACATCATCCAAAACGACATCTTGTGCTTGCACCGTGGTTACCCCAAACGATGCCGTCATTTGGATTGTTTCACGATTATGGTGATAATCAATCCTGTCAATTGCCGCCCAGCATTGGCGAATGATCGGAATGGACTGCTCCAGAGACGCATTGGGGAGCAAAATAACAAACTCTTCACCACCAGTTCGATATAATTCCCAAGAACCTTCATAATCGTCGAGTGTCGCTTTTAGCGTCCGTGTTGCCGTCACTAGTACCCCGTTGCCAGCCAGATGACTATACTTATCATTGATTGCCTTGAAATTATCCAAATCTAATTCAACAAACGTCATTGGATGATTATCCCGCTTCATTTGCTCAAATAGTTGGGTTGCCTCTTCTAAAAATTTAGTATAGCTTTTAGCATTTGTCAGTGTATCATAATTAACTTCTCGGGTAAGCGTTGCCCGTTCTTCACTCCGACGATGGGTGGCATTACTATATGTACATGAATAAACGCTCATGATCATAAAAATGACGATATAGCCAACGCGCTGCCCATCATTGATCCCCAGATACGTTACCCAGTACGTAACCGACAGGACGGCCGCGTAAATCAAGTGGGCCCACCAATTATAGCGAATAATGGGGCGAAAATAACGTAGCATGAGTCCCTGAATGATTAAAATAATGGCCACGCCTAAAAAGAGTTCCGGAATGAATGTATGATTGATAAACCAAAATAAACCACCAATTAGCCCCTGTATCCAAAACTCCCACGACGTTAACCGGTCATTAAGCAATGGATAAGCAAGAACAAAAAGTTGGAGGTTTAAATATAGTGGCACACTAATTTCTCGTGTGTACGTTGTGTATTGCAACCAAATACTCAATAAGACAATCACTGCTGGCAATGAGAGCCGTGCTAGTCTTTGCCTGGTGGTTAAGTCACCATGGGTTCCTAGTGCCCATCGCACATGCCATTCATAATAGGTAATGAATCCCGCGATGAAAAAAATAGAGATCAGTAACTGTGACGCCCACAAATTAAATGTCATGTAACATCCTTCATTTCTACTTCATAGTTATTCATCTATTATCATGCCCTAATTCACATAGGGGCTCAAGATGTTGACCTAAATTTCATGAGGATGTTTCAAAAAAAAGAGACGAACGTCTTTGAAACATTCATCTACTTAGCAATTATTTGAATTTAGTCTAATTAACCAAGGAGTCGTTCGCATCTGTCATCTCTCCTGGCATCCCAAAATAATAACCTTGGACCAAATCAGGTGCAAACTCCTGCACCCATTTCAGGTCGGGTTGTGTTTCAATTCCTTCTAGTGCGAATTGAATATGCTGTTTTGCCGCTAGTGCGCGCCAAAAATGGAGCTCCGTTTTAATCTGGTCACAGGTTTCCCAGTTTCGTACGTTCTGTAAAGCAAACTTACACTCAACAACGTACGGCAATAATAACCCAACTAGCGCCGCTGTATTATTTCCCGTTCCCACATCATCTAAACAAACGTGGAGGCCAGCGCGTTGATAACTCCGCGCTGCGTCGACTAACTGACGTGCTGCAACGGGCGCTTCTCCGGCCCCCAAGCGCTCAGTTAATTCAATACATATTTTAACGGATGTCTGACGTTGTAATTTGACAAGTGGTTGAAGAAAATGATGATCAATAAACTGACGTTCATCTAAATTAAAAGCCAACATTTGAATATCTTCCGATAAATGACGCACCGTTTTAGCTAGTAATTGTGTAATTTCAGTTGCACCATACCGGCTAAAATCCACCGGCATAACTAATTCATGATTAATTTCCTCACGAATAAATAATTCATATCCATAACGTTTACCAGAGGCCACATCATAGATCGGCTGTCCTAAAAATTTAATCATCTTATCCCTTCCTCCACTATTTCATCACCGACATAACAATTAATAGCTGCCACTAGTTACCCATGTTATACATGAACTACTGAATCCTAATTTTTTGATATGACGTTTATCCAGAATTTACCCATAATGTACAAACCTAAAAAAAACAAAACGACCCTTCCATAGCAGCCATTAGTGGCTCTACGTCCGGGTCGTCTCCAATTCTGAAGTGAGCATGCTATATTTTACTATTATTAAACCATATTCATGATTAAAAATATATAGCAACGCTGATTAAATTTGTATTTTTTACACATTTAACTGTTTTTTGTTAATTTTATACGTATATCTGTAAGTACACACTTCTGATTGGCAGTTTAGTCTTCGCTACCTAAAATACGAGAGCAAAAGGCTGCCAAGATTGCCCCGATTTCGGGTGCCACAATGTAAACCCACAAGTGAGATACAGCTGAACCTCCAGCAAACAAGGCCGGGCCAATTGAACGAGCTGGGTTCAATGAACCACCCGTCAAGTTCAAAGCCACGATGATGAGAAATGCAAGTGTAATCCCGATAACTAAGCCGGCAAAATCACTGTTACCGTGGTCGTCACTTGTCACATTCAAAATCACCATTAAAAATAGGAACGTAATGAGCCCTTCTACTAGCATTGCCATTGAGGCACTAATTGTTGGAAAATCTGTTTGGCCCAAGGCGGTTGCTTTAAAGCCTAACGCTTTAACAAAGAGTTGAACGAAAAAGCTAGCTGCAATCGCACCAATAATTTGAGAAATAATATAGCATAATGCATCTACTGCACCAATACGACGGTTAATTAACATCGCAGTTGTGACCGCAGGATTAAAATGGCCCCCAGAAATACCTCCGAATGCATACGCTGAAATGGTAATGGCCAATCCAAACGCCAGTCCAATGGCTAAAACATCGCCCTTAGCAATCACAACAGTCGCAGTTCCAAGAAAAACAAGTAAGAAAGTTCCTAAAAATTCTGAAATATATTTACGCAAATCAAACACCTCCCATCCAATACTTTATTATTGTATCTTCTAAATCACGGGTGAACAACTAGTTAGCATCCTTTTACGGGTTGATTTTTGACTAATCACTTGATCTGTCCACTAAACAATCCCGTATTCAAAATCCATAATGACGCTGTCACACCATAAAATTATGCTTGAATTAAATTTTAAATTCGGTACACTGTTCTACGGACTAAAATTATTTGGAGGATGAATATGCGTATTGAAGAGGATTGCATCGGTAAACTAGAAATTCAGGACAATGTTTTATACGGCATCAACACTGTTAGAGCGATTGAAAACTTCCCCATCAGCACTGAAAAAATTCATCCCTTGATTGTCAAAGGACTTATTCAAATTAAAAAGGCAGCTGCACAAACTAATGTAGCTGCCGGAACTTTATCTAAGGAAAAAGGGCACGCCATTATCACTGCCTGTAATGAACTGTTGCTAGGCGATCATGCCGATCAGTTCATCGTTCCAGCCATTCAGGGCGGTGCTGGCACCTCGGCAAACATGAACGTCAACGAAGTGATTGCTAATCTTGCGATGCATCATAACCCGGAAATTAAAATTCACCCTAATGATGACGTCAATCAGTCACAATCCACTAACGACACGTTCCCCACTGCTGGAAAAATGGCAATGATTCATTTACTGCCAAAACTATTGCGGCAAGTTAATGAGATGGCTACCACTCTAAATGCAAAAGCCACTGCCTTTGCAGAAATCGTGAAAGTTGGTCGCACCCAGATGCAAGATGCCGTACCAACAACACTCGGAAATAGCTTCCATGCCTTTCACACAGTGATTAATCGCGACATCGATCGCATTACCTACGCCGCTCAAGCACTACACACAGTTAATCTTGGTGGCACGGCGATTGGTACCGGACTAAATGCCACTGATTTTTACCGCGAACATGTTGTCGATTATCTCAACGAATTGACCAACGATCATCTGGTTCAAGCTGAAGATTTAATTGATGCCACACAAAATTGTGATAGCTTCGTTGAATTCTCAAATTCACTAAAATCACTGGCTGTTGATCTCATCAAAATCGCGAACGATCTTCGTCTCCTGTCAAGTGGCCCCCAAGCAGGTCTGAACGAAATGATTTTACCAGCTAAACAGGCGGGCTCTTCCATTATGCCTGGTAAAATTAATCCGGTCATTCCAGAAGTGGTTAATCAAGCTGCTTTTGAGGTCATTGGTCATGACGCCACCATCACAATGGCTGCTCAAGCTGGTCAACTCGAACTTAATGCGTTTGAACCCATCATGTTCCGTGATATTCTACAAAGTGAACACTTCTTGACCAATGCCATCCAAACACTTAACCAAAACTGCCTAGCCGATATTGTCGCTTGTGCGGACAACTGCCAGCAGATGGTCGAAAATTCCGCAATTACAGCCACTGTTCTTGCACCAATCTTGGGCTACGTCACCACCACAAAAATCGTCAAAGAAGCTATGAAAACGGGACAATCGGTCAAACAATTACTGATTGATCAGCAACTTCTCCCAACAGAACAAGTTGAACAGCTTTTCTCTAACGATCGGCTGCTAAACCGTACCACGCCCACTGCGCATGCAATCGGCGCCTCAAAATAACCACTATTTTTAAGATTTAAAACTTTCTGGGATTGGTTTTGACCAATCCCAGTTTTTTTGTCGCACAAATTGGCACCATTTTAGTCACTTAGTTCTAAATAAAATGCAAAAAAAATGCTGTAATCCGTTTTCTCAAACGTTTTACAACACCATCCGATAGTACCTAATTGGGCTAGCTGGGTTCGAACCAGCGCATCACGGGATCAAAACCCGTTGCCTTACCACTTGGCTATAGCCCAATAAAATGGAGGGGAGTGGATTCGAACCACCGAACCCGAAGGAGCGGATTTACAGTCCGCCGCGTTTAGCCAGACTTCGCTACCCCTCCGAAACAATCAACTATTATATCTTACAAAATTCACCCTCAAAATGCAACAATTTTTTTGAATTTTCAGCTTAGATTAATAAATTCTAATTTTTGCTGCCATTGTTCAAAGAAAGTATCGCGCTGCCACTCATTACGACGCCGACGGTGGTATCCAACCGCTTGATTATAGTACGTTGTTTGCTCAAATTGCCGCGGTTTAACGTTCAAATGTAAATGACCAAACAGCACGTGAGAAACCTGATACGCTTCCAATAGTTGTCCCAATCGCTGGCTTCCCATCATTGCATTACTCATGTTCCACATTCGTAGTTCTGGATGAACCTGAATGTAGTCTTTTCGTGGTGCAAAATGGGTCATAAATACCACTTGCCGTCTTTGTTGTCGCGCTTGCTTCAACAATGTCTCGGTTTGCTGCAGTACGATTTCCATTCGTTCTTCATCGGTCATTGGTTGATCGATAATACTGTCAATCCAGTACGCTTGCTTCCATTGGGCAAAATCTTGCTTCTCCGGTAATTTTTCAGCCAATGTATAGTCATACCAGCCATTATTTCCGATTAAACACCACTGGGTCCCAGGAATGGTTTCCAGCCGGTTATGCATAAACTGTGGGCTTTCATAATGCGTTAGTTCCGGGTAACTCACAGAATGGAGCATGTCATGGTTTCCTGCAATCCAACGGACCTGAAGCGCATGACCAAGTTCTCCTTGAAGCCGCTCGATATAGCGAACACTTTGTGCAAAATCATTGAATAAATCGCCCGCAATGAGATACAGTTTGACTCCGTTATCGACTAACCACTGTGCTTGTTGTTTCAACATTTCATCACTGTCAACCTGATTAATATCAAAATGATTATCACTGGTTAATGCTACTTTAATCATCACGATACCTCCCTCGTTATATGTATAATAAAACGCCGAAACAGACGTTTCGACGTTTGAAAATTGCTAAATTAATCAACACCATCCATAAGACGATGAATTGGCTTTACAAAGAAACAGAGCACAATCCCGAATACGACACTGACAAGACCGACAGCGACGAAGTAAATAATTTCAGTATTGGCTGAGTATAGCTTAACGATTTGCGCATTGACCGCTTGACCAGCAGCATCCGCAAGGAACCACATACTCATCATCTGTGACTGAAAGACCTTCGGCGCTAGCTTAGTCGTAACCGATAAACCAATTGGTGAAATCAACATTTCGGCAATTTCAACAATAAACCATGAGCCCACCAACCAGAAAGGACTTACTCGTCCAGCGGTCGTTCCGTGGATGATCCCCGGCAGTGCCATAAATAGATACGAAGCCCCAGCAAAGATCAGACCGGCTGAGAACTTACCTGGTGCACTTGGTTGTTTATCCCAAGTACTCCACAGCCAAACAAAGAACGGTGTCAAAATCATGATAAACAGTGGATTCAACGTTTGGAAGTTCGCGGCGGCAAAATGCCAGCCACCCACATGCAAGACAGTTCGATTAGCTGCAAATAAGGCTAACACCACTGATCCTGATTCCTCAATTGCCCAGAACACAGCGGCAGCGATGAACAGTGGCACATAGGCCCAAACACGGGAGCGTTCAACCTTCGTAACCTTCCGGCTGCTGAGCATCATAACAAAGTAAATAATTGGTAGTGCAATGGCAACAATCGTGATAATCCAAATAACATTATCAATGTTCAGATTACCAGTCAAACCAAGTAATCCGATTATGGCAGCCAGTGCAATCACGCCGATTACTGACCAGATAATGATGGGCCGCAAGTTTTCCTTTTCAATCGGGTCTTGAGGATAAAGACTATCCTTTGAAAGGTATTTCTTACCATCAAAATAGTATTGAATCAATCCAAGGAACATTCCAATCGCAGCCAGTGAGAACCCAGCATGGAAGTTCATCGTATTACCAAAGGCATGGAAACCAAAGCCGTTGGCAGCAAATGGTACTGCCCAAGGTGATACGGCAGCTCCCAAGTTAATTCCGAAAACAAACATACTGAACCCAGCATCACGCCGATGATCGGTTTCTGAATACAGCCCACCAACCATTTCGGAAACGTTAGGCTTCAATAAACCAGTTCCGACAACGATCAAAGCGATGGATACGAACAGTGCGGTAGCACCGAATGGTAACGACAGCGCAATGTGACCAAACATGATCAGTACCCCACCGAAGAAAACAGTTCGTCGACTTCCCCAGACACGGTCACTTAACCAACCACCAACAACACCAGACATATAAACCAAGGATCCGTAAATTGACATAATTGACGCAGCAGTTGCTTGGTCGAAACCTAAGCCACCTTTGCTAACAGCATAGTACATGTAGAACAACAGAATGGCACGCATTCCGTAATAACTAAATCGTTCCCACATTTCCGTGAAGAACAATGTTGATAGGCCTCTTGGTTGTCCCAAGAATGACGTATCAGTATTCTTTTGCTTTCCCAAGGTGTTTCCTCCAAATCATAAGAAAAATACTGAAGTAATGAGTGCAAAGTGAGCAAATTATTAAATCAGAAACGAACTTTCTACGAAAGTATGAGGTCAATTATACCGTTTCATGATATTTCACGTCAATTAAGTATTAAAATATCATTATAAAACGTTATTTTTATATCATAATATTGCCATTTTTTCAAATAATAATGTCTTTTTAATGAGAATACCTTTATTATATCTGCTCAAAGTTATTTATGATTAAAAACCTAATCTATCTGAATTAACATGATCCAGTGCCCCACAACTATTTACCTTAGCTTTATTACTTCTCATTATCCGATCATGATTAACACAATAAAGCGTTTAATTTTCATCAATCACTAATAACTATATGGTGATCTGGTGAGTGACTATTAATCAAATTCACATTATTGAATTATTCTAAGTAAAATTAATATTTTTTTGCACTATTCTGGTAAATTATTCTCTAAACTGAGAAGAATTTGTATATTACCCAAAAGATTCCCGAAAACGACGAATAAATTCAGTTACAACCGGACTCATCTGACGCCCTTGTTTCCAAGTTAACACACAATTTGTATTCAATTCTGGTTTAAATGGGACGAACTTAACATCTGAGCTATGGTAGGCGGTTATTGCGCCTTCTATCGATAAGGTGACAATTTTGCCATCAATAACCAGTGGCATCGTATTAAAGCCCAGATTCATCGTTCCAACTATACTTAGTTCGTCAATCGCATGACCATACCATGTCGTGAGCAAATCCCTTACTTCCGTCCGACCACCAACTACCAATGGCAGATTAGGTAAATCCTGTGGTGCAATCCAGTCTCGTTGAGCTAGGGGACTTGTAGCTGCAACCGCTAGCCCCCAACGTTCAACTCGTGGTAAGACAAATTTGACATAACGGCTGGTTTCAATTGGTTCCAGTAAAATCGCAACATCTAATAATCCCTTATCCAGTCGGTCACGAATATCCTCACTAGTACCATCAAACATGCTAAACGTAACCTGCGGATAATCTGCAATAAATTCTTCTAACATAAGTGCCAATGTGTCGGAATTATCAGCTTCCACACAACCAATAGCAATATTACCGCTAAACAGCTGTTGCTTACGATCAATAAATTCTTTTTCAGTGGCATCGCTAAGCATTAAAATTTCAGTTGCTCGACTTTTTAAAAATAGTCCTGCTTCCGTTAACTCCATTTGACGTGCGTCTCGCGTAAAAAGAGGACTGCCAAGTTGGATTTCCAAATTCTTTAATTGACGACTTAACGTCGGTTGTGTGATGTGCAATACCGCCGCGGCCCTCGAAATAGTACCTTCCTCGGCAATTGTCAAAAAGTAACGTAATAATCGGATTTCCATTCTTTCGATCACTTTCCTTTCACACTCGTGTACATAAACAAAAAAGTCATATAATCACCATTTAAGTGATTATATGACTTTTTGAAAGGTTGTAAACCTTTGATAATGCCGACTGCAGGATTCGAACCTGTGACCCCCGGATTACGACACCGATGCTCTACCAACTGAGCTAAGTCGGCATAAACGAAAAGATGCTAACTAATACAGCTAACATCTTTCCCGAAATAACTCCGGCAGGCGGGCTCGAACCGTCGACAATCTGATTAACAGTCAGGCGCTCTACCAACTGAGCTATGCCGGAATAATGTGCATGGCAACGTCCTACCCTCGCAGGGAGCGATCCCCCAACTACTCTCGGCGCTTAGAAGCTTGACTTCTGTGTTCGGCATGGGAACAGGTATATCCTTCTAGCCATCATCACCACACTCCATACGACATACTTC